>OGMF01000709.1_pt1 | contig 36317 bp, 33 predicted proteins | sample 1572921 | NCBI WGS metagenome assembly OGMF01 (sample SAMEA2581919, study PRJEB24529) | metagenome | biome: Human gut stool | place: China | collected 2011 | reverse complement strand
TGTCGTGTGTAGAGGAGTGATAGGGAACTACCCTACTAAAATTATATACGTTATTTTTATGTTTGTACAGTTTTTAATAAAATTTAATTTATAATTTAACCCGTGTTATAATTGGACTATGAAAATATTGTTTTTGACAGATTTGTACCCGATAAGAGATGATGAAAAGAATACTCCAAAAACGCTGTATAATTTTGTAAAATCGTGGAGAAAAGCAGGTCATGATGTTGATGTTATCCGCCCTAATTTTCTTTTGAACTCTTTTTTACGTCACAAACCTTTTTATAAAACAGGACAATACGAAAACGCTTTTAATGCGAACTATTTAACACCTTTTTGGGGTGATATCAAAAATAAATTACCAAAACAAATTTGCGAAAATTATGATGTAATCGTGGCTCACATGCCGTCTGGAATTATTGCATCAAACCACTTTGAGGGCAAAGTTATCTGTGCGGTACATTGTTCAGATATTGATGTTTTGACAAAACCTATTTATTCAATTTATTTTAAACATCAAATGGAATGTGCTTATGAAAGAGCTGTTGGAATTGCTTGTAGAAGTTTTGTTTTGCGTCAAAAGTTTTTAGAGCTTTATCCGCAGTATGAATACAAAACTTTTGTTGCGCCAAGTGGAATTGAAGTGCAACCAATAAAGCGCCAAATTCCTTCAATGCGTGATAGGCAGGTTAATATTGTGACTTGCGCTCAGTTAATTAAACGCAAAAATATTGATAAACTGATTAAAGCAGTAAAAGATAATGAAAAAATTAAATTGACTGTAATAGGCGAAGGTAAAGAGTTAGAGCCATTGGTTAAACTTTCTTCTAATATTAAATTTACAGGCTATTTGCCTAAAGATATTGTTTTAGAAACAATGCAAATGTCGGATATTTTTGTTTTGCCGAGTGTACATGAAACCTTTGGCATGGCTTATTTAGAGGCTATGGCAATGGGCTGTGTTACGGTTTGCACTAAAAATGACGGAATTGACGGAATTATAAAAGACGGTGTAAACGGATTTTTGACAGAACCAAATGTTGAGTCTATAAAAGCAATAATTGAAAAAATTTTGAGCTTAGACGAGGGTCAAATTTATAACATATTACAAAATTGTTACAATACGGTTACAGACTATAATTCTACAACTTGTGCGGATAATTACCTTCAAAATATTTTAAAAAATATATAAAGATTTCTTAATTTTAGTATGTTTTTGCTATAATTGTAATATGGCAAGCGTATAGATTGGTGCTTGCTCAGTAGAAGTAGTTAGGAATTATATTTATGTACAACAAGTTTTTGTTTTCGTTATTAGCGCTGATTTTTACAGCACAACAATGTTTTGCGCTTAATATCGACCAAACGTTAGAAAAACATGTTGCACCAATCTCGGACAAGATTGCAAGTATAATTTTCTTCCCAATTCCTGTATGCGGTACAGATGTGCCGATTATCATTTTTTGGATTATTATTGCGGGTATTTTCTTTACAATTTACCTTAGAGGTATAGCAATTTGGGGCTTTAAGCATGCGATTGATGTATTGAAAAAGCCTGCCGATAAAGATAGTGAAGGTGACGGTGAGGTTTCATCTTTCCAAGCTCTTGCAACAGCTTTGTCTGGAACAATTGGTATGGGTTCAATCGCAGGTGCTGCAATTGCAATTTCATTAGGTGGACCAGGAGCTGCTTTTTGGATTTTCGTTGGTGCAATCTTTGGTATGTCTTTAAAATTTGTAGAAGCATCGTTAGCTGTAAAATATAGACGTTTCAATTTAGATGGTTCAATTTCTGGCGGTCCAATGCACTATATGGCTCATGGATTGACTCGTAAAAAAATGCGTTGGCTGGGTCAACCGTTATCTGTTATGTTTGCAATTCTTTGTATCTGTGGCGGACTTACTGGCGGTAATATGATTCAAATTAACCAAACAGTTGAACAAGTTATCGGTATTTCTGGTGCTTTAGGCTGGAATTTGACTGGTCAAAATTGGGTGATTGGTTTAATTGTCGCTATTGTTGTTGGATTAATTATTGTTGGCGGTATTAAGAGTATCGCAAAAGTTACAGAAAAAATTGTGCCATTTATGTGCGCTTTGTATATTATTTCAGGTTTAGTGGTAATTGTAGCAAACTTTACACATATTCCACACGCATTGTTCGTAATAGTAAAACAAGCCTTTTTCCCAGAAGCGGTAGCAGGTGGTATCTTTGGTACAATTATTATGGGATTACGTCGTTCAGTTCAAACAAACGAAGCTGGTACAGGTTCTGCACCGATTGCTTATGCAACAGTAAAAACAAAAGAACCAATCTCACAAGGTTTCGTATCATTGATTGAACCATTGTTGACAGGTTTGTTATGTATGTTGACTGCGTTTGTAATTGTCGTAACAGGCACTTATAAACCAGGGGGCGGAATTTCAGGTGTTCAATTGACTTCATCTGCTTTTGAATCAGTAATTTCATTTTTCCCATATATTTTAGTTGTTGTAGTTGTATTGTTTGCTCTATCTACAATTATTTCATGGGCATATTACGGACAAAAATCTTGGAATTTCTTGTTTGGTGAAGGTAAAAAACGTACATTAACTTTCCAATTGATTTACTGTGCATTTATTATTATTGGTTCAGTTATGAGCGTAACTTCAGTAATCAATATTACAGATGCAATGATGATTTCAATGTCAGTACCAAATATTATTACAATGTACATCTTAGCACCAGAAATAAAAAAAGATTTGTGTGAATACGCAAAACGTCACAAAATTGCTTGGGCATTTAATAAAAAATGGTACCAAAAATGTGATGAAACAGATGTGTAATTGATTAAAGAATAATTATTTATAAAGGCGCTCTTCCGATCTCAAGCGTCCCGCTTGCGCCTCGTTGTATCTGTTCGACTGTCACCCCGTATTTATTACAGGGTCTTTTTTAAAGCCTCTAAGTCAATAAGGGTTAAGTGGATAAGTCGAACTATAATTATTTAACCTTATGTCACCCTGAATTTATTTCAGGGTCTCAAGGTCATGAGATTCTGAAACAAGTTCAGAATGACATTAGAGTTTATTTTCGATTATAAATGAACTTATGGTCTTATCATCTTAAAGTCTTATAGTCTGTCTATTCAATAATCAACGTATGTTGGGGGGCTACCCCAACAAAATGGCGAAAAAGTCTTATCAATCAATCATTAGCTAAAATATGAAAAATCTTTTTGCGTATGGTTGTCTATAATTGATTTAATTGAATTGTATTCATTAGTTAGAGCAGAATATTCTGTATCAAGACGTTTTGCTTGCATATCTAATATTTTTTCTTTTCTATTGATTTTGTTCATTTGAGCATTGTATTCCGCTTCTGCAGCTGCATCATCTGATTTGTCATAACTTTCAATGATATCAGTTGCAGATGATAACGAAACTTGTTGACCGTCTTTCATTAATGTCAAGTAGCCACTCAATATACCTTGAATTAAGAATTGAGAGTTTTGCAACTGATTATAAAATTCTTCAGCCGGAGTTGTTGTTGAACTTTCAGTTTTTGATGCGTTATTGTTTGTTGTATCACCATTTATATAGGCATCATAAGCATCCCATTGCGCTTTTGCATCTGCAACATTTCTGTTGTAAGTATTTAAAGCTTCTTGATATTCTGACTCTGGAGTTGTATAAGTACCCTTTTCGGAAGTTGCTTTATCATAGCCCTTTTCGGCTACTTTTAATGCTTCATTCCAATTCATTGACGTATATTTTTGCTTGTCAAACAATTCTTTTGCTTTTTCAAGCCATTCCTTTTGTGAATAACCTTTTGAGCTTATGGTCAAGGTTAGTTTAGAATCCATATTAGATGTATTTGTTTTTTTATTCAAAACTTGAGTTTCAGTAGATACAGAAGCTGTGTAATAAGATACCGCTTTTTGCATTAAACGTCTTACCATTTCTGATAAATTTAACATATAACCATCGTTATCTGAACCTTTCTTATATGTTTCTGTTAGGTTACCAACGAGACCACTTCTTGCTTCATTAACAGCATATTCGTATGCTTTATTTGTATCACGTTCTCTATTTCTATCACTAAAAGTAATGTTATTTTTCAAAGTTTCAACATATTTTTTCATTTCATTTGTAAATGAATCATTTGCTGAAGTTATCCCTAAAGTTTGAGCTATTTTAGGGATTAAAGTATTACCAATTTCTGTAAATTTCTTTTTGGCTGCATCCATAGGTACGCCACCAACTTTTCCACCATCTTGAGCTAATAAAACAACATAGTCTTTTTCGCCACCTGATGGATTTGCAATATCATACAGAGTTTTTGATGAAATATTTTTATTAAAAGAGTTGCCACTACTGAATGCACTACCGATAGTAGTATTATAACCTAAAGAGGTCTTTTTCAACATCTCATTCATTGATACAGTTTGAGATGTTGGGTAATCACCATAAGTTGATTTGAAAGTGTTTAACTGTGTATCCCATTTTTTTGCTTCTGCTTTTTTCTCTTCTGAAAAAAGATTGTAATCATATTGAACTCGTTCAACTGCAGTGTATTCCTCTGGTCTTGGACAAGTTGGTTTTGTTACAACTTTATTACCACTGCTATCTATTGTTGTATTGTTTGCATTACCTTTATATGGGGCTAATCCATCGGATGCTCTAACGACAGAATAACCTTGAGCAGCTAATGTTGAATAATTCATTGGAATTTCTTCACTACCGTTTGAAATTGATAGTGTTTTATTATTTAAAGCATTCGTATATTTTTCTGATACACCGTCTTGGTCATTTGCCAAACGCATTTTGTCCATAGCAATACGTTGTTGCTTCAATTCTACTGAAGACAAACGTGATGTGATTGTTAATAGTCTTGCTTGTGATGCTGCTAATCCCATAATTACACATTCCTTTTTTGCTACCTACATGAATATTATCGGCTAAAATCATGTAATCTTTAGCGTTAGAGCCTTGTTTGTAATATTTCGTAATATAGTATAAAATATTATGTCATACCACACTTGTTGCGGTATGACGAGATTATAACAACGTAGGTTGGGTTTTCACCCCAACAAAAAGTTGGTCAAGCAAGCCTGACAATTTATTAAATAATTAAAATTTAATCGCCTAATTCGTCCCAAACTTTTTCAAACTCGTGATGAACTTTTTTTAGTGCTTTTACCATCATGTAATCGAATTGCAATTCACGACCACCCTTAATTACCTCAAAGGCTTTTTCGTGAGAAATAGAGTCGTGATAAGGTTTTTGAGTTCTTAAGGCGTCATAAACATCGGCAACGGCTAATATACGAGCTTCAAGCGGAATATCAGTCTTGCTCAAACCGTCAGGATAACCTGTTCCGTCATATCTTTCGTGATGATAACGTGCAATGTTCATAGCCATTTTGATAAATTTACTGTCACCAAATTGATTTTGAACATCTTTTAGCATGTTGTAACCAATTATTGTGTGTTGCTTCATTTGCTCAAATTCAGCCTCTGTAAGTTTATCCGGCTTTAATACGATTTCATCAGCGATGCCAACCTTGCCCACATCGTGTAATGGTGCTGCAAGTTCCAAATCTTTTATGAACTGACGTGTAATTTCTTGTTTGTAAATCGGTTTTGTTAATTCTACTGCCAAAATTTTGCAATAGCGTTTTACTCTTTCTAAGTGATGACCGGTGTCATCGTCTTTTGATTGAGCAAGTTTAGCAAGCGAAAATATGGTTTCCATTTGCTCGTTTGTGATTCTTTCAACTTCTGATTTGTCAGCGCTATTTTGCAAATCTCTTAATTTAATTTGCTTTGCAATACGTTCTCTAACCTCTTCTAGTTTGAAAGGTGTTGTCATAAGGTCATTTGCACCACTAGCAAATGCTTTTACGATATCATCTGTGCGAGATTCTCTTGAAATTAAAATGATAGGGATACTTCTAAATTCAGGGTTTTCTTTAATTTTTTTGCAAGTATCAAAGCCATTTCTGTCTGATAAATTAGTATCCAATATTACCAAATCAAAACTCTTAGACATTTTTGCTAATGCGCTGTCTGAAGAATTTGCTGTCTTTACGTCATAATTGTCTTTTGCTAATAACATAGACAAAATTTTTAAGTTAGTAGCATTCTCATCAACAATTAAAACTTTCATAAATCTCCTTAATTTGTTTTTATGCTATGATTTTAGCATAAGTTTCAGATTAAAACAAGGTAAAAAAATGGACGAACAAAAAATTATAGTGACACTTTCAGGCAAGGACCAAGTCGGAATTGTAATGCAAATTACAACAATTCTTGCAAAATATGATGTAAATATTGAAGATATTAAGCAAACACTTATGCAAGGTCAATTTGTGATGTTTTTGTTGGCAGATATTTCTCAATCAAAAAATACATTTAAAGAAATTAAACAAGCTTTACTTGATAAAGCTCAAGAATTAAGAATGGAAATTTGGATTCAAAAAAAAGAAATTTTCGATAAAATGCACACAATTTAATTAAAATTTGTGTGTTTGTAAAAAGGTTAAAAAATGTCCGCAAAAATACGTACGCTTTTTTACGTACGTATTTTTGCGGACATTGCCTTGAAATCACTTGCTATATTTCAAAATTAAAGGCTTCTTTGCGAATTTGACCACTCTATGGCTGTTTTTACGCCTGCACCTACCTCGAATTTATGTCCTAGAGCTAAAAGTACGGCTTCAAGTGAAGCTACAGCAGTCAATAAGTCTCTGTCTGAAACAAATCCAAGAGTTCCCATTCTGAAAATCTTGTCTTTTAGTGTGTTTTGACCGTTTGCTACTACTATATCAAAGTCTTTACTTAGGTGAGAGCGAATATCAGGTACTGAAATTCCTTCAGGAGGCAGGATTGATGTGATTGAATAGCTCGCTTTGCTGTCATCTTTTACTAAAAGCTCCAAATTGATAGCTCGTAATGCTTTTCTCAAGCCTAATGCAAGCCTTTCGTGTCTTGCATATACATTTTCTAAACCTTCCTCTTTGATTCGTCTCAAAGCCTCTTGTAATGCGTAAATTAAGTTTACAGCTGCTGTATATGGAGTAGAATTTTCTCTAACAGACTTTCTGTGTGCGTCCCAACTGAAATAGAAGCTTGGGTGCTTGCATTCAGCGTGTACACGCCACGCATCTTCACTTGCGACAAGGAAAGCGAGTCCTGGAGGAATCATAAATCCTTTTTGTGAACCAGATACAAGTACATCAATCCCCCATTCGTCAGTTTTAACAGGCATTGCGCTTACACTTGTTACACCGTCAACAACCGAAATTGCGCCATGTTGTTTGATGATTTTACAAAGTGTTTCAACGTCGTTTTTCGCACCAGTAGAGGTTTCTGAGTGAGTTAGAGTTACAATTTTGTATTGCTTTTCGCTCATTTTCTTTTCGACATCTTCTGGATTTATGACTTCTCCAGCTGAAACTTCTATTTTATCTACGTTTGCGCCATATCCAGAGGCAATTTTTGCCCAACGATTACCGAAGTTGCCTAATGATAAACAAAGTACATCATCACCTTCGTTTACAAGGTTTGAAAGTGCTGCATCCATTGCGCCTGTTCCACTTGAAGCGAACATAAATACGTCATTTTTAGTCTGGAATACGTATTTAAGGTTTTCATATACTTCTTTTAAAATTTCTGAAAATTCCGAACTTCTGTGTCCAATCGGGTGTTTAGCCATTGCTAGTAGTACACTTTCAGGAACTGGTGTTGGTCCTGGAATCATCAAAAATTGTTTGTTTTTCATATTTATTATCCTTTCGATTGCACTTGCACACTTGAAATTTTTGTAAAATAAGTTATAATATAAGCAGGGAGTCGGTCAAACTCCGAACAGTTTAACCGACTATGCACTATAATAACAGAGAAACAATTTGTAAAAGAAGTCCTATTGCAGTTAGGGCTTCTTTTATTGTTAAAAGGTTCACGTTATCACCTCCTTTCCACCATTTTGCAACTTTTCAGGTCGTTGTGTGTCAGAGGTTTAGTTGTCCTGCTTTATTATCTTTTCAATGTTCGTGCTAAAATAATTATATTATGATATACGGTTTTTTATCTACAATTTTATTTATCTTAATATTACCGTTTTGGCTTGTTTTGGGGTTATTTAAACGAAAATTAATTGCAGGCTTTAAAGAAAAATGCGGATATTTTGAATCTCCGGAATTAAAAGACAGCATTGTTTTTTACGGTGTTTCTGTTGGTGAAATTAATGCTTTAGAAAATTTGATAAAAAAAACAAAGGAAACTTTTTCTAACCCGATAGTTGTATGTACTGGAACTCAAACAGGGCAAGAGATTGCGAAGAAAAAATTGGAGAAAATTGTTGATTTTATAACATATTTTCCTTATGATTTTCCGTTTTGTGTAGGTCATTTTTTGAATAAAGTTAATCCAAAGGTTGTTATTGTTGCAGAAACGGAATTATGGCCAAATTTTGCAAGACTTGTGAAAAATCGTGGAATTGATTTAATGATTATAAACGGCAGAATTTCTGATAGAACTTACAAATCTTATAAAAAATTGTCGTTCTTTTTCAAACCGATTTTGCAAAATTATACAAAAATTCTTACCCAATCAAATAAAGATAATGAAAAACTTATTTCTATTGGTGCGAACTCAAATACAACAAAGGTTATGGGTAATTTAAAATTTGATATTGCAAAAAAAGATTGTGATATAGATTTAGGTCAAGGTCGTATAATAATTGCAGGAAGCACTCATTCTGGGGAAGATGAGATTATATTGCCAGTATTTGAACGAATTAAAAAAGATTTTTCAGATGCAAAACTTCTTGTTGCACCACGCCACCCAGAACGTCAAAATGCAGTTAAAAAGTTAATTGAAGCGACAGGTTTAAGTTGGGGTTTACGTTCAAAAGGTGATAAGTTTGATGATAAAGAAATTATAATGCTGGATACAATGGGCGAATTGGGTAAGGCTTATGCTTTGTGTGATTTTGCTTTTATCGGTGGAAGTTTTAATAAGACAGGTGGTCATAATCCATTAGAGGCAACTATTTTTGAAAAGCCTACAATTTCTGGCTCTTGTGTAAATAATTTTAAAGATATATATGCACTTTTAACTCAAACAGGGGCATCAAAAATTGTTGCGAATGCGGAAGAATTAGAAGAATATATGCGAAAACTTCTTTCAGACAGCGATTTTTATAAAAAATGTTGTGAGGATTGTAAAACAGTTTTTGCTCAAAATCAAGGCGCTTTGGGCTACGTTATAAATGAATTGAAGAATATTTTATAATATCAACTTTATTTTATTTGAGAAATTTAATTTGTTTAAGAAATTCTAAAATATTTTTGAATTTCTTTAACTTATTATTTGAATTTAAGATTTGTGTTTTAAGATATTTTTTCTCTAGAATAACCTCTTTCTCTGTTGGGCTTTTTTCTAGCGCTTCTTTTAACCAATGAATACTATATTCTCTAAATTCTTTTATTATTAAATTTACATTTTCCCAGTCAATTGGCTCATTAATTAAATCATCAGTGATTTCATTTTCGTTGTTAACAATTCTATTAGAATTAATTTCTAACTTATCTAGTAATGATTTTACTCTTTCGTTATCTTCGTTTGGTTTTTTTATATATATAAAATTTTTATTGAATAATATAGAAAAACAAACACCATGAAAAGAGGAAGTGATAATATATTTTGAATATTTTATATAATTTAACCAATGCGCAAAAGGTCTTGTTTGACGGAATTCATCTCTAAAAATGTCTATCTTTGCTAAATTGATTTTTGCCAAATATGGATTAAAATTCCAAAAATCATAATATCCGATGTAATCATAATCAGGTATTTCAAAAGGTTCACTATTCATAATTTCTTGATAATCTTCTTTTTTTAATAATAAAGAAGGATCTAAAACAAAATCAGATTTTACATTTGCAAACTCTGAGAGTAATTTTACCCCTGACTGTTCTCTGACTGAAATTGAATCAAATCGTTGGAAGCACTTTTTCTTATGGTTATCTTTTTTGATAGTTTTATTTTCGCCAAAAGAGCCAGCATATCCGATTATAGATTTTTTACCATAAATCCAATCTGCAAAATAGACATATTCTCTATTGTCTTTCCAAATAATATCTGAACCAAAAATAAATTTGTCAAAAACTTTATTTAATTGTAATAAATCTTCTTTGTTTAAATAGAAGCCATAAAGATTTAAAAAGTTTTCTCTAAATTTCCAGGTTGCACCTTGTGGATTAAAATTCATTGTTATCGGGTTTTTGTAATAGTTAATAGTATAAGGTTCATAACCTAATTTTGCGACTATTTTTTCCATTGCATAAGCTATTAATAGCGCACCATAATTATCTCTAGGATAATTGTAGTTCATTAAAGCAACTCTATTATTTTTAATTATGTTTTCAAAAGAAAAATCTTTTGCGACTTTATCTAAAACATTATTTCTTTCAACATGGTATTTGGTGAACACATTATTAATTTTGTTTAACGGTTCATTTTTATTACTATTGATATCAAAATTACATTTTGTTTCCCATTTAATATTGTCTAAAAGTTCCTTTGCTTTTTCTGAATTTACTATATACAAAGAAATACCTTGTTTTCTTTCGTGTTTTAGACGTTTAGCCCAAGCATCACCAACAATAATATCTCCATTTCTAACTCTGCCTCTATATGGACATCTAAAACAACAAATCTTGTGTATTTTTCCTGGTAAAAATAACTTCAAATAAGGATTATCTGAAACTTTTTCTGTAATTGTAGATTTATCATCAAAATAAATAGTAACGGTATCTTTTGTGTTTTGAATTTTTAAGTCGGTTATATTTTTTCCAAAAAATTCATTTGCAAATTTTATATATTTTTTAAATGCTTTTGTGCTACCAACACCGTGACACAATAGTTCCATAGTTATTAAGTTTGTATAGTTTTTTCCTAAAAAAGTGTACAAACCTGCGATTTGGCATGGTAAGCCAGAAAACAGAACAGTTTCCCCTTTTTCTAATAATTCTTTTGTAGTTGTATATGAATTTCCTGTTGTACTTTCAACATATTTAGAGCCTTGCATTTTAGAAATATCTTCCAATTTGTTTGTAACAACAAGTTCTGGCAAAAAATCTTCGTTCCATACTGCACCAACTATATATCCTCCATTTTGAATAACATGTTCTGCAATTTGTGAAAAAACGCCACCAGAAGCAGCCTCTTTTGCATATTTGGTTTTTAACAAATAAGCGTCTTTTATAGGTTTGTGTTTTTTAAATTCTGTATTTATTGCAGGACAATGTTGTGTGCAGATACCACAATTTGTACATTTAGATTTATCAACAACAGGGTATCTAAATCCATATTTATCTATTTCCATTGAAATAGCGTTTGTGGGACAACTTTTTGCACAAGCTGAACATCCAAAACACATACTTTTTGTTACATAATTATTAATCAAGGCTTTTCCTTTCTACTATGTAAAAAATAACAATAATAGCCTAAATCGAGATAAAATATTTCTTTTCTTATAAAAACTGTTTCGTTTAGGAATTAATTTTAATAATAAATATTTTTTCAAACTTAAATTTTCTGCATATAAACAAATTATTCTGTTTAAGTGGTCTTTATCCTTGCAATACCAAGTAAAAGTCGGTTTTCTTTTTGTCCAACTAAAAATTTTATTTTCATCTATTGGGTCTTGATAATGATATTTGCAAATATTTTTATCCCATTTGTATGGTAACGATATTAAGAGGTTATCTCCAGTGTTTTGTAATTTTTGTATAAAATCTTTTGCTTTTTTTACGTGTTCTATTACTTGAAAACAAGTTACAATATCAAATTTGATATTTGATTTGAAATCAAAAAAGTCCATTTTGAAAGATTTTACTTTTTGGCTATCTAAAGGCTTTGTTAAACAAACAGAATATTTGATTTTTTGAGGAAGTTCACTTATTAAATCCATCCCTTTACTTCCTACATCAATTATTGAGTTTTGTTTTTCATCAGATAATATAGTCAATATCCTAGTCAGTATTTTGTAGTATAAATAGTCTTTACGTTTTTGTTTATATTCTGGATAATTAAGTATCATTAATCTCTGTTGACAATATATAAATTAGCTACATTGTCAATTCTATTATAAACAAAATTTTAAATCAATTTACTTTACTTAATTAGCCAAATAATATTTTTAACAGTATTTCAAACTTATTTATGTTTCTCAAATTTAATTTATATTTTCTATACGGAGATTTGTTATAATATTTTAAAAATATTTTTGTAATATCTTTTAAATTGTATTCCCAAGGTTTATATTTGTAGGCATAATGAATTATTGAGCATTTCTTGTAAATTTTTTTAGTATTTTTATCAAAATCTTTATCAAAAAAGTTTACATCTATATGTTTTTTATTTCTATTCATTAACATTATTAAAAAGTTATATCTACTTGGTAATATTTTTATGCTTGTTTTACAAACATTATTGAATGCATCTTGATCCATAAAAGTGTTGTTTTTTGTCAATTTATATTCAATCAATTTATTTGGAATATTATCTTTTCTCATTTTTTCAAGATTTAATAGCATAACACCAGAATTAAAGTAGCGATTATCGTAGGAAACACTTGTCGCTAGGGCATCTAAGCAAGATGCTAAATAATAATCGCAAATATTTGTTTCATATAAATCCGTCAAATCTTTTTGGACAATTATATCACTATCAAGGTATAAAACTTTGTCTAAATTTTCTAATATTTCTGGCAAATAAAATTTTAGACACGCAGTTTTTGAAACATGCGCATTTGCGCCTGATTTGAAATTTAGTTCTTTTGTTGAGTCTATTATTGTAATTTCTGTGTCATCTGTTTTTAATTTATTTATAATGCTTTTTGATGTAGAGCTTAAAGTATTTCCTAAAATATAAAAGTGGTATGATGTCGATTTTTTTTTATTTTCTAGGATTGAAGTTATGGCAACTGTTGTTGGCATAACGTATTTTTCATCTGTTATAAATACTATTTGTATTGGCATAGTTACCCTCTAAAAAAGTTCAAATAATTCTAATGTCAATAATTTTATTAGTTTTAAAGTTCCCAAATCTCTTTTACTATTGTCCAGAAATCTTTTTTTACTAATGGTTTTATCTTAATTTTAGTTCCTTTTAACGTATCATAATATAGGTCTTCAAAAATATTTACATAATATTTTGTTGCTATTAATACATAATCTGGATTTAAAGACTTAATTTCATCTGGAGCATAAACTTTATAACCTAAAAACTCGTCATTTTCTTCGTGATTTAAAAATTTTCTATCCGCAACGCCGATAATGTTTAGTTCGGAAAGATTAAAATATTTTTTTATTAGTTCTAAAAAATTTGTAGCTCCATATAGAACAACTGATTTACCTTTTATTTTTTTTATTAATTTTGGTAAGGTTTTATTAAAATCAAACTTAAATAAATAGTTTAAATCATCGTATTCATTTACAACTTCTTCATTAAAAACAGTCCTGATGTCTTTGTTTTCAATGTTTAGAGTGTTAAAGATATAGTCTAGCATAGGTTTTGGTTCTTCAGAGGTGATTAAAAGAACATCAAAATCTTCATTTTTAATTTGTTCTGGAGTGATTGCTCTAATACCTTCAAATGTTTCAACAGGTTCTTTTTCAAACTTTTTATCAGCGATAGCAATAACATTAAGTACATCTTTGAAGAAGTAGCGTTGATTAAGCACAACAAAATCTTCACCTGCGCCTAAAAGAATAACTCTTTTGCCTTTAATTTCGCCCATTGACCAAAGTAAATCGTCATCAAATTTTTTTGTTTTAGTTTTCAATTGAAAATATTTGCTTAGCATAATTTCTCCTCGTTTTAATAAAAACATTTTCTCACGATATCTGTAATTATGCAAGATTAATAAGTTTTACGAAGATGCAAAGACTGATTTCAAGTTTGTGGCAAATATATTAACCAAGCATGTTTTTGATAATGTTGAGGTCATTTTTTTGTGTGATTTTTAAATTAATTTCATCACCGTCTACAATGTGTATCGGTGCAAGGTTATAGCGTAAAATTAATCCGCAATCATCTGTGAAACTCGCATTTTCGTCTTTTAATGCTAATTCGTGGGCTTTTTTAATTAGATTTGCTCGAAATGATTGTGGTGTTTGAACTCGTTTTAAAAACTTTCTTGGCGGAATTGCTGTGATAACATTATTTTCGTCAACTTGAATTATTGTATCAACACTTTCTATCGCAGTCCCAACCGCTTCATATTTTTTTAGTGCTTCAATATTATCATTAATAATTTTTTGCGTAACAAAAGCCCTAACTGCATCATGAATTAAAACATTTGCTTCTTCAGGTGCTTCTGATGTGCCAATATAAGAACTTTCAACCCTTGTTTTACCACCGTTCAAAACTTTTGTAATCTTTTTATAATCATTTTTGTTTAAAATATTTTCTGCCAAATCTCTAAATTTTGGGTTCGTAACCAATATGATTTCATCAATATTTTTATTTTTTTCAAAAGCATCAATCGCATGTTCTAAAAGGGTCTTACCTTCAAATTGATAAAACTGCTTGGGAATATTTTCGCCAAAGCGTTCACCTGTACCTGATGCTAATATTATTGCTATGTTTTTCATACATCACCTGTAGTATTTGTTATTTTTTATTATACATGAAACTATGCTTGTGTTATAATAAATTAGAACTTATTATATAAAAAAAGGATAGTAATATGTCTTATAAAATTATATCAAAGAAAGAAATTTGTCCAAACCAATACGAAATTCAAATTGAAGCTCCATTTGTTGTTCGTAACGCAAAAGCAGGACAATTCATTATATTCAGAGCTACAAAAGACGGTGAAAGAGTACCTTTAACAATCGCTGATGTTGATAAAGAAAACGGAATTTTAACATTAGTATTTATGGCGGTAGGTTATTCTACAAAACAATTGGCTGAACTTAATGTTGGTGATGAGTTAGCAGACTTGGTTGGACCTTTAGGTCAACCAACACATATCAAAAAATATGGCACAGTTGTTTGTTTAGCTGGTGGATACGGTGCAGCTCCTTGTTATTTGATTGCCAAAGCATTCAAAGAAGCTGGCAACAAAGTTTATATGATTATGGGTGCAAGAACAAAAGAACTTATCTTCTGGGAAGATAAAATGAAAGATGCTTGCACAGAATTGTTTATTACAACAGATGACGGTACTTTAGGCGAAAAAGGCTTTGTAACACAAGTTTTAGAACGAATTATGGGTCAAGAAAAAGTTGATTACGCAATCGCAGTTGGTCCAATGCCTATGATGAGAGCAGTTGCAAACTTAACTCGTGATAAAGGTATTTATACAGAAGCTAGTATGAATCCAATCATGGTTGACGGTACTGGCATGTGTGGTGCTTGCAGAATCACTGTTGGCGGTGAAGTTAAATTCGCTTGTGTAGACGGACCGGATTTTGATGCACACAAAATTGATTTTGATGAAGTTATAAATAGAACAAGAATTTATAAAGATCAAGAACGTAAGAGAGATGAAAATTGTAACTTGTTAAAGAAAGGTTAGTAAGGTTATGGCAGACAAAAATATTCCATTTTGCCCTTTAATGTCAGCAGGCGCTGATTTTGAAAAAGTTTGTTCACAAGATGCTTGTGCATGGTATTTGAAAAATTACAAAATTTGTTCAGTTTATATGTTAGCTCACAATGCGGCATTAGATGTTCAAATGAAACAAGCTAGAAAACAATAGTAAAATATTATGAATATTGCGGTATGTGTCAAACAAGTTCCAGATACAGCAGATATCAAATGGACTGAGCACAATACTATCCAGCGTGAAGGTGTTGAAAGTATTATCAATCCGTTTGACAGTTATGCTCTAGAAACCGCATTAAGATTAAAAGATAAAGATTCTGCCGTAAAAATTACGGCGCTAACAATGGGTCCGCTTCAAGCCGAAGAAATTATCCGAAGGGCAATTTCAATGGGTGTTAATGGCGGATTTGTTGTATCTGATAGAAAATTTGCAGGTGCTGATACTGTTGCAACAGGCAGAACCTTGGCAACCGCAATTAAAGCAAAGATTGAAAACGTAGAAATTGTTTTATGTGGACAATTTGCAACTGATGGAGATACCGCACAAACAGGTCCAACAATTTCTACAAATTTGGGTTATGCACTAGTAACTTACGTAAAAGAAATTGAAAAAGTTGAAAACGGTTATGCTGTTGTAAAACGTGAAGTTGAAGATGGTGTTGAAACTTTAAAAGTTGAACTTCCAGCTGTTTTGTGTATGTTAAAGTGTGATTATGAACCACGACGCCCTCTAATTAATGGTTTTAAATTGGCTCAAAACGCAGAAATTCCATTTTATTCACACGAAGATATTGGAATTGAACCTGAAGCGGTTGGATTAAAAGGTTCTCCGACTTGTGTAAGCAAGGCTTTTAGACCAAAACAAAAAACTTGTGGTGAAATTTTTGAAAATATTAGCGCAGATAATGCAGTAGAAAAAATTCTTGAGGTGCTAAATGGCTAAAGGAATTTTGATTTATGCTCAAACAGATAGACAAGGTAAGGTTTTGAATGTTGTTTTAGAGCTTGCTTGTGTGGCGCAAAATTTATCAAAAAAACTTGATGATTGCGAAATTTCAGCATTTATAATTGGTGAAGGTGTAAATATAGAAGAAAATAAGAAGATTTTAAGTCAAAATGGTTTTGATAAAGTTTATATTGCAAATTCGCCTGAATTAAAAAACTATTCGACTGATTATTACTCAAATATAGCAATAAGTTTAATTAAAGAGATTGAACCTGAAATCGTTTTAGTGGGGGCAACAACTCAAGGACGTGATTTAGCGCCAGTAATTTCATCAACATTAAATACGGGGCTTACTGCTGATTGCACAGCACTTGATATTAATGATAATGGTCAGCTTGCGGCAACTCGTCCGACTTTTGGTGGTAATTTAATGGCGACGATTTTGTGCAAAAATTACCCGCAAATGGCGACTGTAAGACCAAAAGTTTTGAAAAAATCAGAATGTAAAATTGAAAAAGACACTCAATTTATTGAGATAGATTTTGATTTATCAAGTATTAAAAAAAGAGTTGAGTTGATTGATTTTAAACCTAATACACAACTTACAGATACAAGAATTGATGAGGCTGAAATTATTATAGCCGGCGGAAAAGGTATGAAATCGGTGCAAGGGTTTAAATTGTTGGAAGAACTTGCAAGTTTGTTGGGCGGTTCTGTTGGTGCATCAAGAGGTGCCGTTGATATGGGCTTAGCTGATAGCTCAATTCAAGTTGGTCAAACAGGAAAAACTGTTGTTCCAAAAATTTATATTGCATGCGGAATTTCTGGTGCAATTCAGCATACAGTTGGTATGAGCGGTTCAGAAAAAATTATTGCAATAAATAAAGATAAAAATGCTCCGATTTTCAAAATTGCAGATGTCGGAATTGTTGGTGATGTATTTGAAATTTTGCCAAAATTAATTGAAAAATTAAAAGAAAGAAGATAAAAATGAAAAATACAGTTGTAGTTGGCGCTCAATGGGGCGATGAAGGTAAAGCAAAGATTACGGATTTGTTAGCCGAAAAAGCTGATATGGTGATTCGTTATCAAGGCGGTTGTAATGCAGGTCATACCGTTGTTTATAATGGAGAAACTTATAAATTGCATTTAGTGCCATCGGGTATTTTATATGGGAATAAAATTTGCTTTATCGGCGCTGGAACGGTTGTTTTGCCAGAAAATTTTGAACAAGAAGTGAAAGAATTAATTTCTCGTGGAGTAAATTTATCAAATTTAAAATTAAGTCCACTGGCAACAATTACAATGCCTTGGCATACAGCGGTTGACGGTTGGGCAGAGGACACCGTTAAAAAAGGTAAAATTGGCTCAACAAGAAAAGGTATCGGTCAAACTTATACAGATAAAATGGCACGTTGTGCTTTAAAAGTAGGTGATTTGTTTGATGAAGAAACACTTTCTGAAAAAATTGATATAATCTTGCCATTAAAAAATAAAACATTAAAAGAAGTTTATGGTTTAAAGGAGTACACAAAAGCCGAAGTATTAGAAATTTGCGCAAAATACAAGCAAATTTTTGAACCTTATGTTTGTTTTGATTGGCAAAAAATGTTAAACGAAAATAAAGACAGAACAATTCTTTTTGAAGGTGCGCAGGGTGTAATGCTTGATATAGATTACGGCACATACCCTTTTGTTACAAGCTCAAACCCAATTGGTGGTGGCGCTAGTACAGGAAGTGGTTATGGACCAACGATGATTGACGAAATTGTCGGAGTCTCAAAAGCATATTTAACTCGTGTTGGCGAAGGTCCTTTTGTTACTGAATTATCAGATGAAACTGGTGATAAAATTAGAAAAATTGGACATGAATTTGGCACAACAACAGGTCGTCCTCGTCGTTGTGGTTGGTTTGATGCAGTAATTGCAAAATATGCGGTGCTTGTAAGTGGTTTAACATCAATGGCTATTACAAAAATAGATGTTTTTGATGAATTTGATGAAATAAAAATTTGTACCGCATACAAAGATAAAAGAAACGGCAAAATTTACACAGAATATCCAACAGATGTCTTTATGCACAAGTACTTAGAACCTGTTTATGAGACTCACAAAGGCTGGAAGTGTTCATTATCAGATATGAAATCTTACGATGATTTTCCAAAAGAGGCAAAAGATTATTTAAAACGCTTGGAAGAATTGTTTGAAATTCCGATTTCAATTATAAGTGTTGGACCTGACAGAGAACAAACTGTTTTTCTTTAATAATTAAAAAACTTGCAAAGGGTGTTTTTTTTCGTTACTATTAAATTAATGGTCGGCGAACAAAAAAAACTATCAATAGCTTTTTATTGGCACATGCATCAACCTGACTATCAGCTCAGCGCTGAGAGTGATTTTTTAATGCCTTGGGTGCGTATGCATGCGGTTAAAGATTATCTTGATATGGTTTTGATTATGAACGAGTTTCCAAAGTTGAAGTTGAACTTCAATTTGGTTCCGCTTTTGCTACAATCATTAAAAAAATATGGTGAAAATGAAGCACATGATGTTCATTCTCGATTAAGTATTTCACCAATTGAAGATTTGACAGATGATGATAAAAGATTTATTTTAAGTAACTTTTTTGATGCCAATTTTCAATCAATGATTTCACATCATGATGATTATAAATCACTTTATGAAAAACGAGTAGAACAAAATATTGCTGACATAAATGCTTATACTAATCAAGAATATTCAGATATAATGGCGTGGTTTAACCTTGCTTGGTTCGACCCAATTTATGGTGAAATTTATCCGGAATTGGCAGAACTTGCGGAAAAAGGTTGTAACTTTACGCTTGAAGATAGAAAAAAAATTTTAGAATATCAAAGAGAAATTATTCGCCAAATTATTCCAACATATCGTAACTTTATGGAAGCGGGTAAAATTGAAATCACAACAAGCCCATATTATCACCCTGTTTTACCGATATTGTTGGATATCAAATGTGCTTACAGAAATATTCAAAATCCAGAGGTTTTGCCTGCAAATTTGAAAATGGCAAAAGATGCAGTTGCTCAAACAAAAATGGCTCTAGACAAAATGGAAGAAATTTTTGGGCGTCGTCCAAAAGGTATTTGGCCACCTGAACAATGCGTAAGCTCGAAAACTTTAGAAATGCTTAGCGATTTGGGCGTAGAATGGACAATTTCTGACGAGGGTATTTTAGCAAATTCGATTAACTTTGATTTTGTAAGAGATTTTAAAGGTTATTTAGCTGACCCTTATCACTTGTTAAAACCTTATGAATATAAAACTAAAAACTCTAAAATTGATGTTATTTTTAGAGATTCTTTAATACCAAACTTAATTAGTTACGAATATCCAAATACAGACTCTAAAAAAGCAGCAAAGGATTTGTTCGACAGAATTAAGATTGTACAAAGCAAAATTTTTGCATCACCAGACGATTCACATTTGTTGACAATTGCTTTAGATGGTGAAAATTCTTGGGAAAACTATCCTGATGACGGCGCAAGTTTCTTAAGAGAGATTTATAGCTTAATAGAAAATGACGATACGCTAGAAACTGTTTTAATCAGTGACTATATACAAAAAGATAAAAATATAAAGAAATTACCTAAAATTTATTCTGGTTCGTGGATAAATAGAAACTTCCAAATGTGGATTGGTGAACCTACAAAAAATCAGGCATGGAATTATTTGAAAAATGTTCGAGACGATTTTGTAGATTTTAAACAAAAACACCCAGAACACCCAAATTTGGTAAAAGCTCAAAATGAAATCTATATGGCGGAAAGTAGCGATTGGTTCTGGTGGTATGGTGAACCAAATCATTCTGGACAAGACCATGTATTTGATTATCTTTTTAGAGAACATTTAAAAAATGTTTATAGAAATTTAGATTTAGAAATTCCTGAATATTTAAAATCACCTCTATTAGTCATGAATATGGGTGCATCAAGTATGCCGACAGCATCAATTACACCGATTATGGACGGTCAAGACAAAATTGATGATGAATGGTTGAACGCTGGTGTAATTAATATCCCAGAAGTTAAGTATGAGGAAAGTCACAGACTTTTTGACAAAATCAAGTTTGGTTTTGACGAAGATAATTTGTATCTAAGATTTTATATTGACGAAGAAGTTAAAGAAAATAATACAAACGTAATTCACCAATTGTACATTTATATGCGTAATAACGATCGTAAACAAAATCTTTCACATATTCGTTTAACAAACAAGTCGGAAGATGTTTATCCGATTATGCACGAAAAATTTAGTACAGAAATGCGCTTGTCTCTTGTAAATGGCATGATAAGACCGCTTCAATTCTCAAAATCAATTGCAGGTGAATTGTGGTGTTTTCAAAATTCAGACAGTATCAAAGTTGCTTATGATACCGTTTTAGATGTAAGTATTCCGTTTGATAGCATTGATATCGGCAAGGGGGAAATGTTGGAATTTTTCTTTGCAACAGCAGATTTTGGGGTATTAGAAAGCTTCATACCTCAAGAAATTCTGTTAACAATGCAACGCCCTAAAGATTAGTAAATAATTTGAACGTAAACGGTTCTAGTTCTAGCCTTGTTGTCAAAGTCGATTAAAACGACTTGTTGCCAAGTGCCAAGTTGTAAAGCGCCATCAATCAGAGGAATATTTAAGGAGTTACCCATGATTGCTGCTCTAACGTGAGCGTAACCATTTCCGTCGTGCCATGTATCATCGTGGTGATATTCAATATTTTGGGGTGCAACACGCTCTAAGGCTTCAGGCAAATCGACCAATAGCCCAGGTTCAAATTCAATGGTTGTAAGTGAGGCAGTACTGCCTGAAACGTAACATAATACCGAAGCATCTTTCAAAGAGTGCATGTAAACACTATTTTGAACATTTTTGGTAATGTCGATGATGTCAGTAAATCCGTTTGTATGGATTTGAAATTTTTCGTTAATTACAGGCATAAATATCTCCTTATGATATATTATATAAAACAATTCTTACTAAAAAAAAATCACAAAAACCTAATTTCATCACATATATTTACAATTACAAATGTAATAATTCAAAAAGTGGTATGAATTTAGTTATCAATAATATTTATATTACTATTTTTCACAAATATTTGTATCAATACATTTTTGAATTTGTATAATTTTGTTTACGGTTGGAATAGAAAAACTCGTTTTTAAATAAAATATTTGTAATATGAATAAAATTAGTAGCAAAATTATTTTGGTTCTATTTGGTAATTTGAACAAAAAAATATATATAAATAAAAGTGTTAGAATTATCAAACACAATAAAAATAGCAGAATTTGTACATTAAAAAGTTTTGTAAATAGGGCATTTGTTGTTATTATTCCGGCATGAAAAAACAATACTATAAAACAAATAATGCAAATAGTGGTTAATAATATAAAACTTATTTTTTCAAAATTGGTTTTCAATATAGCAAATTCCTGTATTAAGACAAATATCATTTTTTTCAAAAAATGTCAAATTTGAGGATTTTTTCGCAAAAAAAAGGGGCTGTTTAAGCCCCGTGAATCTTTTATAATTCAAATAGCGAGTGTAATCTTTGTTGTATATCAGACTCATTCAAGTCTTCAGTTAATTTGTTCATATCAAGTGCCATTTGGTAGTATTCGGCTGCTTGAGTTTTGTTGCCTAACATTTCGTTTGCTCTTGCGGCGTTAAAGTATGCTAGTGTATAAGAAGGGTTCACTTCAATTGCTTTTTCAAAGAATGGAAGTGCATCTTCTGCGCAACCTAGTCCGTCAAGGTAAATAACGCCTAAATTGTTTTGAGAAATATCAAAATTAGGGTTTAAGTCAATAGATTTGTGATACGAAATAATGGCTTCTTCAATCATATCTTTTTCCCACAAAGCTAAACCTGCTTTTGAATAAGCTCTGAAGTTGTCAGGTTCTGTTGAAATTGCGTCACAGTAAGAGCGGATAGCGTTTTCAATATCGCCTGATGCCATTAATGCGTCACCCAATGATAATTTTAAGTCGTAATTTTTATCATCAAGCTCAATACCTTCTTTAAATTTGTCAATTGCTAAATCCAAGTTTCCATAAACTTCCGCATAAGTTGAACCTAAAGCGTGGCAAACCATTGCAGTCCATTCATTGTCAGGGTTAATGCTGATTGCTGTATTATAATGAGAAATTGCATCTTCAAACAATTCAGCTTTAAGGTAAGCATAAGCTAAGGAATTATGGTAGAACGGATTTGTTTTGTCTTGTTCTAAAGCCAATCTGAAGGCGCTTACTGAATTGATTTTGTCCTCTTTTTTAAGGTATAAGTGACCTAATTCATAGTAAATAAATGCGCTGTCCTCAGGTTGAAGCTCTAAAAGTTGTGTGTAGTAATCAATTGAATCGTCAACCATTTCTGGGAAGTATGTTTGAGTTAAAGTCGCAAGTTTCATCAATACAACTTTATCTTGAGGGTTTGAGGCGTAGGCTTCTCTATATGCTTCAAATGCGCTTTCTGGATTTTTGTTTCGTACAGAAATGTCACCCATTTTTGATAAGAACACTTCCTTGTGTCCTGTTGATTTTGCTGCTTTTTCGTACAAGCCGTAAGCAACTTTAGACATGTTCATTTTTTCCAATAATGCGCCTGTTTTTTGGTAAGCCAAAACGGCAAAATCATCTTTAAATGAACGTGTTAAAATCTTTAATGACGGAATGTCATAAGATAGCATGATTGAGCCTGAAATGAAGTAGTAAACAAAGTTCAATAAATCTTTGAAGGTTGTTCTTTCTTGACCCATTTTTCTCAAAATAGCTAACGATAATAAAATTCTAGGTCTAGCTGATTTTAAGCCTGTTAATTGAATTGCTTTTTTGAATTCTGTTTCTGCATCTAAATAATTATCTGCTAATTTATCAAAATAACCTTTGTAGATGTAAGCGTTGGCGCTTAGAGGAGAACATTCCAATGCCATTTTACATTGTTCAATAGCAGCATCAATATTAATTTCGCCTTTTTCCCACATCAAAAAAGCAAGACGATAGTAAACTTCTGGAATTTCTGGATTGTGTTTTGCAGCATTGATGTAGCCTTCAATTGCTTGTGACCAATCTTCATCTTGTTGTTTAATTAAATATCTTTGGTGTGCTAATCTTGCGTTTTCTAATTCTTTTAGTGCTAAATCTTTTTCTTCTTGAGATAGTGCTATTTCTTCGGATGCAAAAATTTGTTCTGACATTTTTAGTCGTTTTCTCCTTGTGTTTGTACAAAAGGTTTCGACTGTAAAAAATCAAAACTTGAGCAAAAGTTTAAAAACTCATACGAACATACTAAATTTATGTTCAAATCTTGTATATAATCATTAATTATGGTAATATTACTATAAAGATTTTTAAACTAGACTATATATGAGATGAGGAAATCATGAAAAGTACAACCCTAAGGCGAGCAAATTTGTCTAAAGAAAAGATTCAGGCTTTAGAAAATATTGCAAAATACAGACGTCAAACACAAATAGCAAATGCTCAACAAAAGCAAGCTGTAAAATCAGTTGCACCTCAAATTAAAGAACGTGAACTAGATATGCTTTGGACAAACTTCAAACAACACAGCAAGCAAGATAAATCACCAACAGTTTACCTTATTACAGGTTTTATCGCTGGTGCTATTGTAATGTTAATTATCACATCTTTAATTGGTTTTTCGATGAAAAGTATGAACGAATCTGCTGAAGATATTTCAACAAAAGTTCCGGATACAAAAATTGAAGATACTGCTATAACTTTCATTCCTGCTGACAAAGAGGTTTCAGCAACTTCTACAAAGGCTGCCGCTACAACAACAGCACCAAGACAAGATGAAATTTATACTGTTCAAAGTGGTGATACTTTAGAAAGTATTATTATTAGATTCTATGGTTCATATTCTATGGAGCGAGAACAGGCAATTAAAGCAGCAAATGGTATGAAAAATCCTAATGCTCTTTCAATTGGTCAAAAATTAAGAATTCCACTTAATTAAAATGCACAAGAATTATAAAAACAGAAAGGCGATGCTTATATTTAAGCATCGCCTTCATTTGTAAATTACTTGCTTGCTACATATTTTTCCCGTATAATTAAACAAGATTAAGGAGATATGTATAAATGGAATTGGATATTATAAGAGAAACAGACCCTCAAGTAGCTGAGTTAGTTGAAAAAGAGCTTTTAAGACAACAAAATACAATTGAACTTATTGCAAGTGAAAACTTTACTTCAAAAGCGGTAATGGCTGCATGTGGAACTGTTTTAACAAATAAATATGCCGAAGGTAAACCTCATAAAAGATTTTATAACGGTTGCGATAATATCGACGTTATTGAAGAATTAGCTCAAAAAAGAGCGTGTGAATTATTTGGTGCAGACCATGCAAATGTTCAACCACATAGTGGCGCACAAGCTAATATGGCGGTATTTTTATATGCCCTAAAGGTTGGCGATACTGTAATGGGTATGGATTTGTCGAACGGTGGACACCTTTCTCACGGTTCACCTGTAAACTTTTCTGGTATGTACTTTAATATTGTAAGTTATGGTGTTAATGACGAAGGTGTTATTGATTATGACAATGTTGAAAAATTAGCAAAAGAACATAAGCCAAAAATGATTATTGCAGGTGCAAGCAACTACTCAAAAGTTATTGATTTCAAACGATTTAGAGAAATCGCAGATGAGGTTGGTGCATATTTGATGGTAGATATTGCACATATTGCAGGGCTTGTTGCAGGCGGAGTTCACCCATCTCCTGTTCCTTATGCAGATTTTGTTACAACAACAACTCACAAAACATTAAGAGGTCCAAGAGGTGGAATTATCATGTGTAAACAAGAGCATGCTTTAGGTATTGATAAAGCTGTATTCCCTGGAACTCAAGGCGGGCCTTTGGAACATATTATTGCAGGTAAAGCCGTTGCTTTGTTGGAAGCCTCAAAACCTGAATTTAAGGCTTATGCAGAACAAATTGTTAAAAATGCAAAGGCTTTGGCTCAAGGCTTACTTGATGAAAATATGGATATTGTGGGTGGCATGACAGAAAATCACTTGATGACTTTGGATTTAAGACGTCAAGGTAAAACAGGTAAAGATATGGCAAATGTTTTGGAACTTGTTGGAATTACTGCTAATAAAAATACAGTTCCAAATGACCCTCAAAGTCCATTTGTTACAAGCGGTATCAGACTGGGCTCTGCTGCTGTTACAACAAGAGGTTTTAAAGAAGACGATATGACAGAGGTTGCAAAAATCATTGCAGAAGCAATTAAACATTCTGACGATGAAAGCATATTGAAGAATTTAAAAGAGCGTTCTTTAAAACTTTGTCAAAAGCACCCATTGTACAAATAATAAATAGGAGATAGGACAATTTTAAATACATTAGGACAAGCACAAGTACATATTATAGGAGCGCTTATATCTTTAATTTTAGGTATATTCATTGTTCCAATTGTAATTGCATATTCAAAAAAAGAAGGCTTAGTTGACCTTCCAAACGAACGTAAAATTCATAAAATACCCGTATCAAGACTAGGTGGAGTTGCTATTTTTACAAGCACAATGTTGACCTTTTTGTTGTTGGTATTTTTAAGTTACTATCCTTATGGAAGTTTACTTTCGGGTATTCTGTTAGGTGGTTCTTTAATGTTTTTGTTGGGTTTAGTTGATGATGTTTATAATTTGAACGCAAAATTTAAACTATTTTTACAAGTTGCAATCGTAACAGTAGTTTATTTGTTAGGCGTAAAAATAGATACAATTTTTAATCCGTTTCAAATGGGTGAAGTTGTTCACCTTGCTTGGTGGCTATCTTATCCAATTACGTTATTATGGATTGTAGGTATTTGTAACGCAGTAAACTTTATCGACGGTGTTGACGGCTTGGCAGGTTCTGTAATTACAGTAAACTCAATTACTTTAGCTATTGTAGCTGTTTCAATGACACCTTCAAATTCAATTAGTGCCTTGATTGCGTTTATTTTATCAGGTTCAATGTTGGCGTTTTTAGCTTATAACTTTAATCCTGCTAAAATCTTTATGGGAGATTCAGGCTCATTGTTTTCTGGATTTTTGTTGGCAAGTTTGTCAATTACAGGGGTTATGAAAACAGCAACTTTGGCAATTTTGTTACCATTCGTAGTTTTGGCAGTTCCTATTATTGATATTACCTTCTCTACTTTGCGTAGAATTCTGAAGGGTCATTCTCCATTTGTTGCAGATGCAGAACATATTCACCACAAATTGTTAAAGGCTGGTTTGTCTCAAAATAAAACTGTTGTAACAATTACTTTTGTTGCAATTGTAGGTGGTGCAATCGCAACTTCTTTGGTGGGTTCAATTGGGCATTACTTAATTTATATGTTGGTGTTGTTGTTAATTATGTTTGGTTTAAGTTTAATTGCAATCACAAGAAAGAAGAACATTAATCCTGAACAAATTTTGGAAGAAGAACAACACAAAAACGAAGAACAATAGAGGATTTAATGATTAGAGGTTTGGTCAAACCAAACCTCTTTTTTACGAGAATTAAAAAGGATTAGCATAAATCTATGCTAATCCTCAAATATTTTAATCTTCTTTTAATTAGATAAATTCCATAACATTTGAAGTAGGTGCGAAACCTTCTTCAACGATACCTTGCATACGTTTTTTACGATAAAGCATGTCAACAAACGCTTCAAGACGTGTAATAAAACCAGCTTCACCAGTGTGTTCATCAATTGTAAGGTTCAATAATGGTTTGTTAAACTGTTTAGATTTTCTAGTAACACGTTCAAGCATTAACGAATCAGGACCACAGCCAAATGCTGTAATAGTGATTAAGCCGTCGATTTTGTTATCTTTTAGATAATATCCAGCACAACCTGTCATTTCAGCTTCATTTGCCCAATAAATTTCTTGACCAAGAGAAACAACACCTTCTTCAAGTTGTTCTTCTGTTAATTGATATGCAGTATAAACTTTAACCCCCATTTTGTTAAGTTTGTCGATAACCTTCATAGAGGCACGTTCATCATAAATATTGTAAGCATGTGAAACTAGCGCAATTGATACAGGATATTCAGTTTCATCTTTTTCAATTAAAAGTTTGCCAGCAATAGCGTTTTTAAGTGCTTTTTCGTAAGGCATGCCAGATTTTAACATAACTTGGAAGTTGTTATAAACTCTCCAGCCTGTTTTTGAGGCTTTTTTAATTTTTTCCATATCAACGATGCCAAACGGTTTAACACATTCAAGTAAGAATTGATATAACCCTTGTCCTTTTTGAGATTTATCAAGAGTTGGTTCAATCATATTAAAAGGTTTTTTTACAACATTTCTGATTAAATCTGGAAGTCCTCTGATTTTAGAGCAGTTATAAATTTTAGGTGCTATAGATTGAATTGAAGGAACGAAGATATTTTCAACGCCTTTTTCAATTAAGTTAAGAACTTGTCCTACAAAGATTTTTACAGGTAAGCATGTTTCAGTAACTACCAAAGAAGAACCTTTTGAAAGAGTCTTTTTTGTAGTTTTGTCAGATAAAACGATTTCAATGCCAATAGCACTAAAGAATCCATACAAAAATGGATACATACTGTAAAATGATAAACCTCTAGGAATTCCTAACTTCATAACAACCTTCTATTAATTTACTTGATTATACTTTGATAATACCGCAAACATGAAAAATTTTCCAACATTAGCCAAAAAGTTATTTTCAAATTACCCACCCATATAACCAATTTCGACAATGTTATAAAACGATTTAAAATACATAATCATAAAAAAGAAAAGCAAATAGCTAAAGGGAAACAAATAAACAAACCAGATAAGGAGGTTTTAAAAAATGAAATTAAAAAAACTTACAGTAGCAGCTATGTTGGCTGTGGGTATAAGTACAATGTCTTTTGCCAGTGCAATGGCAGCTTGTCCTTGTAACAAGGTAAAAGAAAAAGCACCTTGTGAAAAAGTTACACAAAAATGTGATAAATGTCATAAGGTAAAAACAAAATGTAAATGTCAAAACTTGGCAGAAGAAAAATGTGCTAAAAAAGCACAACCAACTTGTGCTTCTTGTGCAAGCGCACAAACTGTAAATTCAGAAGATATGAAACAAATTTACGGTTATCCGAACGCAATTTATGGTACGAATAATTATGTAGGAAAAAGTGCAAGTTCAGTTAGCTCATCACAAAATGAACTAAACCCAAACATTGCAGGTGCAACAATTACATCAGACGGTTCAATGACAGGTGCAGCAAGCCAATTACCATATTTAAATAACAATATGGATACGATTAATGGTGTCCCTGTTGATAACAATGAAATGAATCTTGACGGTGCAGGTTGCCCAATTGATATTCATACAGAAAACTCAATTGATGCATTAAAACGTACGTACGAACCTTTTGACTTAAAATCTAACTTAAAAGGTATGACGGGAGCAGCTGCTAATTTACAAAACTACTTCCCTGATGTTCCAGAAAACTATTGGGCATCTTGTGATATCGACAAATTAGCTATGAATGACGTTGTAGTCGGCTATCCTGACAATTTGTTTAAACCAAACAGAAATGTATCACGTGCAGAGTTTGCAACAATGTTAGTTAAGGGCTTCAATATGGATACTTGTGGCTTAGAACCAAAATGTATCTTCTCTGATGTACCTGCAAGTAATTGGGCTAATCCGTTAATTGCAAAAGCCGTAGACGAAAAATTAATGAAGGGCTATCCAAACGGTAGATTTATGCCAAATAATAATGTAACAAGGGCAGAAGCCTTAACTGCAATGGCAAAAGGTTTAAATAATTGTAACATTGACGATTGTAAGGCAAAGGAAATTTTGTCAAAATATAAAGACGGTTCACGTTTACCAAGTTGGTCGCAAATTCCAATTGCAACAGCTTTAGAAAACGGTGCGTTAGCAGACATGCCAAACTCAGAGATGATTATGCCTAACAAAACTGCAACTCGTGCGGATATTGCATCAATGCTTCAAAATGTACGTGTAGCAGGCGGTTACGATAATAACCCTAAAACTGCAAATAGCGCTTGCCCTCTTGATAACTCAAAACAAGCATACTTAGAACATGAAAATGTTGTTAAAATTCCGACATTAAAACTTGAATTTTTAGACCAAGTAAACGCAAAGAGTGCTTATGTAGGTCAACAATTTGCAGCAACGACTTTGGAAGAAGTTACAATCAACGGTCAAGTTTATCCATGTGGTTCACGTGTAAACGGTAAAGTAATCGAAGTAATTCGTCCAAACGGTAAGGCGAAAGGTGCGTTAAAATTAGCGTTTACAGATATTCAAAATGGTGATTGTACAGCAGAATTACCAAAACAAATTCTAACAGCGCAAATTAATAAAACACACACTCCAAACCCTATTGCAAGAACATTAACATTACCATTCACTTGGGCCGGTTCGTTGGTAGGTACAGCTGCAAGAACAGCAGGTGGCTTAGTTACAAACTTAGGTAACGCAGTAGAAAGTGTTTCTGGCGGTGTTGGTACTGCAATTGGTGAAACAGCTCAAGGTCAATTTAGAGCTGCAGGCAGAAGTACACAAGACTTTATGAAGGAATCACTTAAAGCTCCTGTTGATATTACAAGAACTGCAATCTCAGGTACTATGGGCTTGTTCCAAACTTCAGGTGATGAAATTGCTTATGTAGTAGATCCAAAAGGCTCTAAAATCTCAGCAGTTAACCCTAAAGAACATATTACAATCGCATTCGGTTGTACAAAATAGTAAAGTCTAAACTTTACGCAGGTAAGGTCGAATTTAGCTTTCACTAAATTCGACCTTCTTGTGTGCTTAACATTTTTTGATAAGTCTTTATGATTTCAAAGACTAAGATAGAGCCAACACAAGCTGAAGAAATTCCTATGCCAATCCAAAAACCTAATAAGTTCAAATGCATTTTAAAGGCTAAGAACGCACCTAAAGAGATTCCAACTAAGATGTAACCAAAGAAGTTTGCTAAAGATACCATAAAAGTCTTTTTTAACCCTTTTAAAATACCGCCACAAGAAACTTGTAACCCGTCAAAACATTGAAAACCAGCAACAGCGTACATAATTGGAGTTACGATTGCAATTAAAGTTGTATCGTTGGTGAAAATTTGAGCAAAAAACGATGGGAATGAAGCAAAAAATATACCGCAAAAAACCATAAAGCCAACGGATAATGCAACCCCTGTAATTGAATATTTTTTTACATCGGTTAAGTTTTTAGCTCCGTTTGCAAATCCAACTTTAACAGCAATTGCGTTTGATATTGAAAGTGGAATTACAAAAGATGCCGTACTAATTACATTCAAAACATTTTGAGCCGCTGCGTATACGCTATCAACACGTCCCATAAGTATTGCCATAGAGTTGAAGGTTATAAATTCTAAACTTACAGCAACTGAAATTGGCAAGCCGACTTTTACTAATGATGAGTAATATTTTGAGCTGATTTTTTCAAATTTAAAATGGAAGTAATACAAGCAATACATAAGTAAAGCAAGTCCCATAAGAGTTCTGATTAATGTGCTTGCAATTCCTAAACCCATTGCGCCCATAGCTGGAATTACACCCCAACCAAAGGCAAATACCCAATTGAAAACTAAATTAAAAAATATACCAATTATAGATATAAAATTAGGAAAAAATACTATTTCATAAGCCTGCAAAAATTCTTTTAAACCTACGTGTAAATATCCACCAAAGGCTGAAAATGCGAATACAAATGTATAAATTTTAATATCAGGCATTAATTTGGGGTTAAATCCCATGTGCTCCATTAAAGGAATGGTTGCAAAGATTAGTAACATTGAGAAAAATGCCACAATTTGAGAAAATAATATTGTCGGATAGAAAAATTTTTTAGCTGATTTTTTAGCGCCTAACCTATTTGATAAAACGGGTGAAACGCTGATAATTAAACCTACTCCGAACATAAAAATAATACTTGTGATTGCACCAGAAATACTTACGGCAGATAATACGTCAGTCGAGTATTTACCTGCAACAAAAACATCACCAGCCATAATGAAGGTAAATCCGATTTGACCCATTATAATTGGCCAAGCTAAACGTATTAACTCGTATGCGTATTCCTTGTAACTTTTCATAACTCCTACAATTCGAAATTATCTTTGCTCATGTAGCGGTCGTTTCTGAATGCTGCTTGATAAGGTTTTGCGTTTCTGATAGCTTCTAACCAATTCATATAATTGCTTTTGAAGTTCTCTTGACTTCTGTTGATGTATTGCATTGTGATAAATCCGTTAAATGAAGTCATTGCACGGTAAATGTCACATTGTGCCTTCATTTTAGCGTTTGAAACAACACATCTTGTTGCGATAGCATCGTCAACAGTTGCTCTTAAATAAACATATTTTGAATAAGAATTTAAAGTTTCTAATTGCCCTGTAACTGTTCTCAAAAGTCCAGCAGCGCTATTTTGGCGAGGATATCTGTAAGAGTGAATAATTAAAGTTTTTGACCAATGTTCATAACTTTCACCAGATGGAACGTATTGAACAATTGTTTCGTTTCCGATTGTTTGGTGATATGCTACATGCCAATTACCAGCGCCAATTGGAAAATCAAATGCTAATGTTTGATATGCAAATACGGCGCTTACAGATAATAAAACAACTGCAATTAAGCTATATAGTTTTAAATGGAGAGTTTTCATCAGCTATTACCACCTCAATTTTATCTTTAATTAAGCCATAAAAAACTTTTTTAATCAATATTTCACTTTCAAAATGACCAACGTCAAACATTACAATCTGTGCGTCAACTGCGTTGTGGTATTTTATATCGCCAGTCACAAAGCAATCACAATTGTTTTCAATAGCTTCGTTGTACAAATCCATTCCCGAACCAGCGCAAAACGCTATTTTTGAAACATTCTGAATACCGTTGTTGTTGATTAGTCTTGCATTAGGCGAAACTTTTTTTATTTTTTGTGATAATTCTCTTACAGAAATATTTTTTTCTACAATTCGTAAAAATTCACCCTCAGGATTTCCATTTAGTCCTAAAGCCTCTACAAATGTGTCGGTTGTTCCTCCTAAGACCTTGTCCATATTGGTATGTGCGCAATAAATATCAATTCCTCTAAACGCTAAAGGTATGCTAAACAAGGGGTGATGAGAAATTATCATATCGCAATTTTTGTTCAACGCTTGCTTAAATATTTTTTCATCAACTGTTAGAGCTATCATTACACGTTTTACGTCTATTTGAGAAGTTTCAACAATCCAACCAGAGCAATCCCACTTTTCTTGTAATTCAAGTGGTGCAAAATTTTCAATAATTTTTACTAAATCATACTTGTTCATTTTTTATAATGCCTTCGATTTCTTCGACCGCTCTTTCAACATCATCGTTTACTACATTATAATGAAAAGCCTTTGCATTTTCCATTTCTGACTCAACAGTCTTTAAGCGTTTTTGGATAGCTTCTTCTGTTTCAGTACCTCTGCCTCTTAAACGACGCTCAAGTTCTTCCATTGATGGCGGTAATATAAAAATTAAAACAGCATTGTCCATTTTGTTTTTAATTTGTAATGCGCCTTGTGTATCAATTTCAAGAAGTAAGTTTTCGTCTTTATCTAAACATTCTTGTACAAATTTTTTGTTAGTTCCGTATAAGTTGCCTGAAAACTCAGCCCATTCTAGAAAATCACCATTGTTAATCGCTTTTTTAAATTCATCACGAGATAAAAAATAATAATTTTTGCCATGTTCTTCGCCTTCTCTTTTCTTACGTGTAGTGCAAGAAACGGATAATTTGAAGTCTTTATTGCGTTGTAAAAACTTTTTAATTACAGTACCCTTACCAACACCTGATGAGCCTGATATTACAAAAAGTTTTTTCATTTATTACCTCGTTTTATTGTTTAACAGTCTCTTTTTCGTCACTAGCTTCAACTGTTTGAGCTTGTAATTTTTTCTTTTGAGATGCTGAATATGCCATGATTACTAAACACATCATAATACCGACGATAGCCGATGAAATCCAGAAGATTACAGCACCTAACCAGCCATTGTTAAAGTGTTTTTGGAATGTATCAATCATAAAGCCAGTTCCAGATGCTGAAAGTACAGCCCCAACATAGCCAAACATACCTGCAAATCCTAAAGCTGCTGATGCAACCTCTTTTGATGTTGCTTCAAGAGCACAAACCCCACCAAGCAATAATTGAGGGCCAGCTGTAAATGCACCGATTAATGCAGCTAATACATAATCAAAAACGTCAATTGTATTGATATGGAATAAGAACAAGCAAACTCCCAAACCTATGAAGAATGCAATGTTAATAGGAATTCTGCTACCAGATTTTGAGCGGTCAGAGAACCAACCTGCGGCAATAGCACCGATTGAACCAACAACCGCAAGTGAACTTAATTTTGCAGTTGCAATTGCAAGTGAGTCGCCTTTGTATTCCATTAAATATTTTACGAACCAATCTTCAGTACCGAAACGAATTACATAAACAAAAGCGTATGCAATTGATAATAACCAAAGAATTTTGTTGCAAACGATATATTTTCTAAACATCTCAAAATAAGACATTTTAGCTTTTTTGTTTTCTTCTTCTTTTTCGATTGGTTCATTTTTGTAAATATCAACATCAGGCAGACCTAATGATTGAGGTCTGTCTCTTAATGACCAATATAAGAATAAGCCTGTAATAGTTACTAATACAGCTTCAATACCAAACGCAGTTTTCCAACCAAAATGACCGATTAAAATTCCCGAAATCATTACAGTTGTGAATACGCCTAATTGGTGAGAAGTTGACCAAATAGACCATTTTGTAGCACGTTCAGATTTTGAAAGCCAATAAGAAAGTGCTTTTGCGATTGGGGGAAAAATCATTGATTGAAACCAACCATTTGCGCCCCAGAAGAAAGTTAATACCCATAGAAGGATTGTAGCAGAAGGCAATCCAAAGAATGAAACGTGTCCTGGAGTAATGAATACTGCACTATAAGCAAAACATAAGTTTGCAATAGCAGAAATAATCATAGCTGTTGGCAAGAAGGTTCTAACATTACTTCTGTCTGCAATAATACCGTTAATAAACTTACCAATACCGTAAGTCATATATAAAGAAGAACCTAAAATACCTAATTGAGTGTTAGTGTAGCCCAAATCTTGACCAATAAATGGTAAAGCTACTGCAATATTTTTACGGCAAAAATGCGCTACGATATATGCAACATAGCAAGAAAGGAATATTCTAATACTCCAATGTTTATACATTTTGTCTACTGTTGCCTTATCTTGAATTTCAGGCTTGATAGGTGGTTCTTTAAAAAATCTTGCTAAAATATTTGTCATTTTTATTTTCCTGCCTTAATAATTTGTACGTTTCTATTTTCAGAGATTTCCTTACGTGCTGCTTTAATTGCTTCACGCTTGCATTCTTCTAAACTTTGACCGTTGCAAAGTCTGTCGACAAAGCCAAAATTAAGTTTTACGGCTTTGTTTAAAGCTCCGACTTCTTCTAAAATATCTTTTATATCTTCAAAATCATAGTGGAAGGATTGTTTTGATTGATATACAAGCATATCACCATGTTGTGATTCAATCGGTTTTCCTCCAAGTTCAAAGTATAACTTGAATACAGATTTCAAGTCTTGCAATTCAGATTGCATAACAGAAACACTTTGCTGTATTCTTAAAAATCTTTCAAATAAATATTCAATATTTTCTAATTGTTTGTTTTCCCAGTCGTATTTTTGCAAATACAATTTTTTAAGTTTTGGATAAGCAAGAGCTAAACTCATTGCATCAGCCATTGCACGGTGGTGGTTTACAAGTTCTACCTTAAATTTTTTAGTCAACGCATCAAGTCCGTGAGATTCCATTTCTGGATAAACTTCTTTGAACATATATTGAGTATCAATACGTTCGTTTTCTAACTTTTTACCAGTTGTTCTTATACTAGCTTCGTTTAAGTAAGAATAGTCAAAAATACAGTTGTGTGCAACAATCGGGTAATCGCCAATAAATTCCAAGATTTTTGGCATAATTTCAGCCTCAGTAGGTGCATCTTGAACCATTTCTTGCGTAATTCCGTGAATTGCGATTGAAGATTTTCTAATGTGTTGTTGAGGGTTTATAAGTGTTTGAAATTCGTCTTTAACCTTGCCGTTTTCAAGTCTTACGCCTGCAAATTCAACCATTCTTTCTTTTGTATAATCTAAACCTGTTGTTTCTGTGTCTAAAACAATCTCAATTACTTTTTTTCTAGCCATTTATATTCCTAAATTTTTTGAACCTTTTTCCTACCTACTTATATAGATAATAGCACAAAAAAAATTTGTATGCTAAAATAATAGAAAAATTAGTATCATTGATTAGGAGATAAGTCATGTCAAACGCTATAGAAGTAAACGAATCAAATTTTGAACAAGAAGTTTTAAAGGCTTCAACACCTGTTTTAGTTGATTTTTGGGCAACTTGGTGCGGACCTTGCAGAAAATTAGGTCCTGTTTTAGATGAAATTGCAGGTGAATATATCGACAAAGTTAAAGTCGTAAAAGTTAACACAGATGATAACGCAGAAGTTGCAAAAGAATATCAAATTAGCGGTTTGCCAAGTATTTTAGTTTTTAAAGACGGTGAACCTGTTGAAAGAATGGTTGGTTTAATGCCAAAATCAACAATTATTGGTAATATTGAAAAACATTTATAATTTAATTTAATAAAAAAGAAGCGGTGGCTGAAAGC
>OGMF01000701.1_pt1 | contig 36516 bp, 27 predicted proteins | sample 1572921 | NCBI WGS metagenome assembly OGMF01 (sample SAMEA2581919, study PRJEB24529) | metagenome | biome: Human gut stool | place: China | collected 2011 | reverse complement strand
ATAGAAAAAGAGTCAGCTTTTCGTTCCCGTTTACAGGTAAGGTAATCTGATACGTGCTGTCGGCATTTAAGCGTAAAGTATCAATCTTGTTCGGTAAGTAAATGCCATCTGTAGTGATGTTATATACAATGGGAGTGCCGGATGTATTCGTTACTTTGCCTTCTAAAGTAATACTCTTCTGGGTACATCCGCTTAGGAGCATAGTGGTTGCTATGCCGCCAAGGCATAAAGATTTGATGAATTCCATTATTTGTTTTTCATTTAGTTCATAATCTGAGACGCTAAAATAGTAATAAGGTTACACCAGGACAATTATTTTCTGTTATTTCTCGATGATTACTTATTTTATCTTAATGCCTTTTATAAAGTTATTGGTTACTACCCCTTTCAAGTCCTTCATCCGTTCTTCATTGATTACTACATTTTCAAACGTCACGTTTTGCACGGTTCGTTCTTTGTCCAATCCTTGAATTAACGATGTATTTTCTCCCACACCTGTATATGTAATATTCCTGAAAGTAATGCCTTCAATACCGCTTCCCGGCTGTTTATCATATTTCTCGTTGAAACGTACTTTTACATAAAACAGCCGTCCTTCCTGAATATTCTCTACCCGGATATCTTCGAAAAGAACATTACGAACCTGATTCTTATCACCACAATCCACTGTCATGCAACCCTGATAAATCGGATCATCCTCGTCATGTTCCAGAATGTCGATGTTACGGAAAGTCAGATTCTCTATTACTTCTCCTGTCGGTGAGTCCGGATCGCCATGACCACCTATATTAATGGGATGTGCCACATCTGCCCAAAGAATAGAGTTCTGCACTGTGATATCCGATGAACCTCCCCACCAGTTCCAACGGTGATTGTACAAAGCAATGCAATCGTCCGAATTGCGCATAAAGACATTGTCAATAAGTACCTGGCGGCAACACATCATATCTATGCCATCGCTCCAACCTTTGCAACTGAATGATTTCAGGTTTTTGATAGTGATTCCTGTAGACCCGCCGCCGAATACCGTATAATGGTCAGGGTTCACTACAGTAATTCCGTCTATCAGTACATTTTTTGAGTCGGTTATCTCTATACCCCGTATCGGATGATCTAAGATACCTCGTCCGATGATCCGAACATTTTCTGCTTTATCTACCAGAAGTTTTGCTTTTACTACTGCTCCTGGTGCCAGATATACGGTTGTATTACCGGAAATACGGATTTGATTATTAGGTAAGTCTTTGGGGCGGTGTATTCCCGGACCGAAGTACATAATGCCTTTTTCTTCTTTATCATATTTTTCTGTTTCCAAAGGATTGGCAAAGAGATGCAGATTATGCAGTCGGTCACCATTAAATTCGATGGAGAGATATTGAGGTTGCCGTAAAGTGAAGAGAATGGTGTTTTGTATCTGCTTGTATTCAATACCTTTATTCGAAGGGCGGATTGCTACGTCATGCACTGTGCCATTATTCTTTTTCACCATGATTTCTACAGGACTGTCCATATCAAATTGTACCATGGAAGCATCCTGTACATTGTCCATGTCCACTTGCACTTTGTATTCGAACAAGTCTTTCCATTCACCACCGGGGATACGTACACGTACCGTGTAATCATCATTATGAGGCATGCCCGGATTTAAACTTTCGGGATATGTCACTAACTGTGCCTGTATGGACAAGCAGAAAAGAATAGAGAAAAGTATTGATATATACCTCATGATATAAGTATTTTTAGGTTTATACGTAAAAATACGAATTAAGGTGAGATATTACTCAATATAATCTCTATTCTTTTCTACCATCTTCTTAGTGAACTGTTTATTTAGTCAATATGCTGTTTTTTACAGGAGTCATGATAAACGTAAATTCATAATCTCCGTAAGGCAACATGAATTCCGGTTCCGGCAGTGCGCTCCAACTATCGATGCATGCTAATCCCATTTGTGCTTTATCAATCAGTACATTCGTTAAATCAGCTTTTTCAATCTCATGCGAATGTCCTTGTTGTTTCTCCCAACCTTCATCCAGTGACTCGATAGTATAATGCAGGGCAGAAGCTGAGAACGGAGCCTCGGCTATAAATTGCAGACCATTACCACTGATGTTCAATTGTTTCCACCAGCGGATATCTGTTTTAGTACCGTTTTCCTGTGGACGAATGTAAGGGTAGAACTGTTCATCTACTGTTTGATTGTAGATTCCCAGGTCAGTGCAATGATTGCGGTTACTGTAATTTTCTATGGGACCGCGGCCGTAATAAGAGATGTTCTCATAAGATTTCGGCATAACCAGTTGCATACCGAAACGGAACATATTAGATACTTTCGCATTCTTATCGGCTACCATTTTCTGATTCACTTTTATGCTACCTTTATTATTGATAGTATAAGTGAGATACAATTTGGCAGAAACATTCTTCATGTCATATTCAGCGGAAATAATTACCTGTTCGTCTATCGTTTCGTTCTTCAGAGAGACAAGTCGGATATCCGGATTCTTCCAGGCTATATACTTTTGCTGTAATTTTGCACCATAATCATTGTCAGTTGGAGCACGCCAGAAGTTTGGAGTCAGTGCGCCACCTTTTTTAATCAGATTCATGCCGTTAACGATGTAGCGATCCATATATCCGGTAGATCTGCTGAACCGGATAAGAAAATTTTCTCCTTCCACAAAAAGGTTACTGATATTTTGGTCATTGACTTGCGGGACAACTGCCGGTGTATAATTATCAACGACATTTTCTAAGTTCATTGTAGGAACTTTATATGCATTCACCACCAACTGGTCTTTGGCAACCACATGCCCCATAGGGATCAAACCCTCACGATTTTTCTGGATATAGCGGACATTCAGTAACCATTCATTGTTTTCATCCGTTCTGTCCCAGTCGAGTTTTAGTGAAGCGGTTTGTGTGGGTGGCACATTCAGGTTTTCTATACGACCGCCACGCACAGGAGTGCCATTCTTTAATAGTTCCCATTCCAGATAATAAGCTGAAAGATTACGGAAGAAATTCTCATTATAAATTTTAATTTCGCCTTTGGAAAGATCGCCCGCAGTGGTTCGGATATTCTGATAGAAATAACTTACTTCATAAATGTGAGGATTGGGGATGCGGTCCGGATTCAACAGACCATTGTCACTGTAATTAAGGTCTCCGGTTCTGAAGTTATCGAAATCGCCATCATATCCATAAATCATCTTGCCATCTTTGCCGGTCCAGCGGGGAGATTGGTCTATCAGGTCCCAAATGAATCCTCCCTGGAATTTGGGATATTTACGAATGAGATCCCAATATATCTTAAAGTCTCCCAGAGCATTGCCCATGGCATGTGCGTACTCACACATAATCATCGGTTTCTGTTTACTGTCGTCTTCATTATAACTGATACATTTGGAGTAAACCGGGTACATCGGGCAATAAACATCCGTAGTGGAACCCGTATCATAGGCTTGCTCAAAGTGTATGAAACGGCTTGGATCTTCCAACTTTATCCATTGGTAGCAAGCCTCAAAGTTTGCCCCGTTGCCGCACTCATTTCCCATTGACCAGAGGATGATGCTGGGGTGGTTGAAGTTACGTTGTACATTCCGTTGATTACGTTCTAAGTGGGCTTTCTTATAAGCGTCAACCTTAGCCAGAGTCGTTTCTTTGAATCCCATTCCATGAGATTCCAGATTAGCTTCTGCTACTACATAGAGGCCATATTTGTCACAAAGTTCATACCAGAAACTGTCATCCGGATAATGGCAGGTGCGAACGGCATTGATATTGAACATCTTCATCAATTGAATGTCCTGAATCATACGTTCGCGTGAAATGACATAACCACCGTCCGGGTCCATTTCGTGGCGATTGGCTCCCTTAATTAGTATCGGCTGACCGTTTACGAGGAGTTGTGCATTTTTCATTTCTATTTTACGGAAACCTACTTTCAAAGGAATCACTTCACTAACCTTGCCACCTTCTTTTACTGTGGCACGGAGGGTGTATAAATAAGGAGTCTCCGCACTCCATTTATGCGGATTTTCCACTTCTATGGAGGTAGATACATTACCGGAACCTCTGAGCTCCGTGGTTACGACCGTCCGGTTCTGAGCATCGAGCAATTCCAGTGTAACCTGATTATTGCCTTTCAGATTCAGGTTGATTGCTAAAGAACCGTTTTGGTACTGACTGTCCAAATCGGGAGTTACGCGGATATCCTCAATGCGTTTTTTGTTGCGGGTGTAGAGATAGCAATCACGTGCAACTCCATGATAGCGTAAGAAGTCCTAGTCTTCCAAATAGCTGCCGTCGCACCAACGGAACACCTGGAATGCGATGAGATTTTTTTGTCCCGCTTTCAAGTAGGGAGTCAGATCAAACTCTGCTTCCAGTTTGCTGTCTTCACTATAGCCGACAAACTTTCCATTTACCCATAAATAGATATTCGAATAGACGGAGCCGAAGTGGGCGACGATATCTTTACCTTTCCAGTTGGCAGGAACCGTTATTTCCCGGCGATATGAGCCGACGTGATTATCTTCAACAGGAAGTTCCGGCGGATTGTTCTTGCACCAGCCTTTCCGCAGTTTCCAGTCGAACCCTACACCGGAATAGAGAGGAACGTCATATCCATTCAGTTCCCACATCGCGGGAACTGCCAGATTATCCCACCCTTTGTCGTTGAAATCAGTTTTCCAGAAGTCCGTGGGGCGGGCATCCGAATCTTTCGTCCAACGGAATTTCCAAATACCATTCAAAGTCATATAATTGACTGATTTTTCTTTCACAGCCTCGGTGGCTGCTTCTGTGTTTTCGTAAGCAAAGAAGTGGGTGTGCATTGGGGCACGGTTCACTGCATTGATTTCCGGGTCTTGCCATTCGCGGAAAGTCTGTGCATTTCCCGAAAGCATACATGCACATAAAAGTCCTGATAAAAGATGTTTTTTCATTTTGTTATAATTTACAATGTCGGTATTACTTCTATAATAGAATCGTTTTCATCAAATTCCAGTTTGTCAATGCATACTTCCCTATGGAATCCGGCGTTTCTTCCCATGGTCACAGCATCCGGAAATTTGAAACGGTGGTAGATTATGCGCCATTCATCCTTATCTGGAAGTGACAGAATAGAATGATGCCCTGTGCCGAAGATCCCCTGTTCAGGTTTTTTGCATAGAATAACTTCACTTTTGGAGGCTTCAATAGGACCAACCGGAGACTTGGTACGTACACAGCGTACCTGATATTCGGGACTGCGGGTGTCATTTTTAGACCAAGTAAAGTAATAGTAACCGTTTCTGTAAAACACATGGGCCGCTTCGCTGTAGTAAGTATCATTGTCTATCAAAATCCGTGTCGTATTCGGTTTGATGGACACCATATCCTCATTCAGTTCACATACAGCCATATAATAGTTTCCCCAGTACAAATACGTCTTACCGCTTATAGGGTCCGTAAAGACATCCGGGTCAATGTTCTGTCCTTTACTCATACCTCCGGGACGTGTCTTGTCGATCAAGGGTTTGCCCGAATCAATGAAAGGACCTGTCGGGCTATCGGCAACGGCTACTCCGATTTGTTGTTCTGCCGTATAATAGTAATAATACTTATAACTGCCATCCGCCTGTTTCTTCTCAATGATGCAGGGAGCCCATGCATTCTTCTTAGCCCAGGATACATCCTTTAAATCCAGGATAATCCCTTCTTCTTTCCAGTTCATAAGGTCGTCCGAGGAGAACGCCTTGAAAGCTGTACTTCCCCAGTTCGGTATTCCGTCAGTTGTAGGATAAATATAATACCTTCCTGTTTTTTCAGAATACATCACTTCCGGATCGGCGTAGAATCCCGGGAGTATCGGATTCTTTCGGATAGAAGCCGTAGATACATACTTTCTTTTATTCTTCTGCCAGTAGCTTTCCAACCTTTCTGCTTCTTCCATTGTATGGGGGGATATATATAGCAGCATGATCTGGCAAAAAGTAATAGCCAACAATATAATATTGATATTCAAAATGTTATGAGCAGTTTTGTTAAGTAAGTCAAATGTAACACGATGTAACATCATCAAACATTCATGTAACGCGACCAACTATTTCTCAGTCAGTTATACGATAAAAATGTAACGTCACATTAGAAAAAGAAAGTCTTTGTTGTGCATCACAGACCCAAAAACTGTTAAAAACGTAACAAGCATACATTTAACGGTTTGATACCTTCCAATAAGTAATTTTTCTATTGTTATATTTTAGTTATATTTGTAGCCAATAAACTATAAATTCTAAAAATTAAACAACATGGGAAAAGTTACGGTCAAACATTATCTAAATACTAATATTTGTGTTCAGGAATTAAATAAATCTGATGGAAAACCTTTAAATGGCGAAATTCTTCATCCAGTTTATGTCCAGATATCTTTTGCTCGTAAAACAACTCAGATAAGAAGTTATACAGAGATATGCCTAACCATTAATGACTACGAATATTATCAGGCTGGGGATTATGAGAAAATAGCTAATGCTCAAGAAATAAAAAAACACTTGGTTCCAGAACCTAAACGAATACAAACAGCAATCGAATATTTATTAGAAAGAAATGAGAAAGCCTCTGAAGATAAGAATTTTCCCAAAGAAGATCTGACTATAAATAAATTCGATGATATAAGATGTGAAGTTGAGGATTTGTTAGGATTTATGGAATATCAATTAATAGAGCATAGTTGGGAGTATCTTGCTATAAGTAGCCAACGTTATTTAAGTGATTATAAAAGTATAGATATTCACGATGTTTTTAGAATTGAAAATAATTTACTTGATAGTCTTGGTATAATAAAGCATATAACTGGCTATGATTTGAAGCCTTTTTTTCCACAGAAAGAACTTCTTTTCTGGAAAAATATCGGTTTCTTAATAAATAGATATAAAAAAGAAGGATATTCATTAATTGATTTTATCGAAAATCATGAATCATTAATAAATCAAGTAAAAGAGATCAAGAATAAAAAGATATTTATTCAGGAAGTTAAAGAATTGATTTATTGGGTATTATAAGATAACTTAATTTTCCCCCTAATTTTTTTTCTAATTTGTGCTCTATAAATGTTTGGATAATCAAAACATTTTGTATATTTGCAAATGTTTTGATTATCCAAACATTTTGTTTTTTCTATAACAGAATAGAATTTAGAATGCTTTTTAGTGACGTTTAAAGTTCATTCAAATAAATAATAACGAAAAAGTTCTTTCCTGCGCTGTCAAACGTCACATTAGGCAGCAATGGAAAGGACTTTTTTATTATAATAGTTTAAACAAGAACAGATATGTTAACAGTAGATGAACGCAAGTACATTAAGATGTATCTCCCATATGGGACACAAGTCAAGATTGCCAAAAAGGTAGGGACTTCTCGTTGCCATATCAATGACTACTTATCAGGAAGGATTAAGAATAGTCCTAAAATTGAAAAAGCTGTCATTGCAGAATTTGATAGATTTCAAAGAGAGCGTAAAACTTTGAAAGAGAAAATTATCAATAGTGCAGAATGACAGATATGTATCTCACATATCAAGAATTGCGACATTTGGGAGTTTCCCAAAATTTAATCAGCATGTGGAAATCAAGAAAAAGCATTGATTTTCACATGCTTGGTGGTACTTTATATGTGAGATATATGTCCATTCCCGAACAAACTCGTTCCAAACTGGCTTTACAAAATGTAGAACGTGTTTATAATAGTCGTGAATTTTACGACTTGTACAACACTATCTTTATCAGAATGAAATATGCCTATGAGTGTGATTTTATCAAATACCGTAATTTATACATAGAACTTGGGATATCTGATTATAAATCAACTGAATATGCAAGAAAGCATGCTGTTTGGGCTTATTTTATTGAAACCTACTATTCATTACCGGGTATAAAGCATCCGGTAAAAGAAGGATGTAAAGCCTACAATGAAATATACCCATCCCATAAGATCAGTGAATCACGTTTCAGACATCTTATTTCAGAAGCGCAGAAAGATGGTATTTCTTCTATTGTAATAGAAAAGAAGAAAAGCGGTCGTCCCAAAATATATGATGACACATATAAACTTATGGTTTGTCATTTTATGCGTTCAGGAGTTGCTTATAGTAAAGCGGCAATTCATAGGATGTTATGTGATGTTTGTGAAGAACGGGATATGAAATCACCTTCTCGTAAAACAGTCGAAGGATTGTATAATCAACTGATTTTCAATACAAAAATCTATACAGATCGTTATGGAGAAGATAAGATGAAAAACGATCTTATGGGCTATGTCAGCTTAGAACAGGCTGAAAATGTCGGAGACCAATTTCAGATTGACGGATGGACAATGCCTTTTTGGTATTATGACCGTGATAGTAAGAAGATTAAGAGAATGTGTTTCTTTTCTGTATTGGATGCACACAGTAAAAAAATAGTAGGCTGGTGGATTGCCAAAAGTGAAAACACAGAAACAATAATGAACGGGTTGGAATGTGCGATCAGAGATGTAGGATATTATCTTCCCTACGAAATTGTATCCGATAACCATAGTTTCAACCAAACCGCAATTTCAAAGAATTTTAAGGATACGATTGTCAAGTTAGGGTGTACATGGACTGTTTCATCGATACCGGGGCGTAAATTACGCTTGGAAAGGGGCTTCCGTACTTTAGGCGAAAATTATGCTAAAACAGAATACGGTTATCTTGGGCAAGGTATCAAAAGCAAAAATAAAGATGCTCATGTTTCACCGGAATTGGCTGAAAAATACATCAAATCCGGCTATATCCTGACGGAGAACCAGATAAAAGTAATTGCCTCATACATGGTTAAAGAATGGAATGACGGATTAAAAATTGAGGGAAAATCGCCCAACCAATTGTATGAAGATTCTGCACGCCCCAATATTATAAAATTGGGCGAACACCATCCTGCCGTTTATGATATGTTTAACCGTAATATGGACGGAAAGGATATTAGGGTACAAAGGGGACAGGTTAATATAAATCGTGCAGGCACTTTATACGAGTATATGCTTAATTCAAAGCTGGTTAAAGAGTGGAATGGCAAGAAAGTTTCCGTAAAATATACAGACCTTTCAGAAGGCATATACCTGTTTAACCCTGATGATAAAACGCCTATAGGATATGTCCGGTTGAAGGAAAAGGCGCACAGCGCTTTAGCCAATCAGACAGAAAAAGACGCTACGGCATTCGGAATAGTCAGCAGTATAAATAAAGCCCGTAAAAACAATGACATTAAGTATGTTGCTGAATTATATCAAATTGGCGATCCCGAATTGTTGGCTTCTTTAAATGCGAAAACCACACCGAAAGACCGTGTTCAGGAAGCACGGGAAGACCATGACACGTGGGTTGTTATTAATCAATTGGGGGTTGATCTCGATAAAGTTCCGAATATCCGTGTAATGAATACTGTTCCGGAACTGAATTATAGGGACAAGGAAGAACAGAAAAAGAGTGAACAGCCTTTCTCTATAGATTTAAAGCCTATTGATCTAAACTCGTTATTAGAGGAATAACAATATCTAAAATATTAATAACTAAATGTTTAACTTATAAAAATGATAATTATGGGAAAAGAGTTTATTAAACAAGCAATCAATGATTTTTGTTCTGAAAAAAGCCTCAGTAAATCTGCATTCAGTAAAATGTGTGGGGTAAGTGATGCTACTTTATCATTTATAGAGAACGAACAATGGGAAAAGGTATCTGATGAAATGATACGTAAGATTAGGGCATTTATCGACCATCAAAAAAACAGTTCGTTATTTCAAAGTACTGATTTCCTTTCAATATTCAAAGCATGTGATTTCGCCCAGAAGCATCATTTGATGGTTGGCATTCTGGCAGATACGGGATTGGGTAAAACTACCACTGTCCGCGCTTATGCGCTTAAAAAGAATGTGTATTATATATCCGCATACAAATCTATGAAAGCGACACAATTCTTTGAGGAGCTTCTTCAAGTACTTGCCATCCCTTTCAAAGGTTCATTATACGAGATGATAAAGCGTGCTGTAGAGGAACTAAACAAAAAGGAAAACCCGTTACTGATAATAGATGAAGCCGGTATAATTAACCGCGATATGATGTTATACCTTCGTGAACTTCGTGATAAGACTTCCGTCAATTGCGGAATAGTATTGGCTGGAATGCCATATTTTAAGGATAAGCTTGTCAAATATGCGACAGGGAATAAAGAAGGATGTGCGGAATTTTTAAGACGTGTAAATTTATGGCATACCTGTCCGGGGCTGAATACCAAAGAAGTGAAAGAAATATGTCGTATTCATGGTGTGAATGATCCGAATAAAATCAACGAACTAAAACGTGAAAAGGCATTCGGGAATCTGATGAATAAAATCTATTTATACAAGATGATAAACGGAGCGTTTTAAATATTATTGAGTGTTTAACCGCTTTTTAATCTTAATTTAAAATACATTTTATGAAAGGTAAAGTAACATATAATTGGCGGGAACTACAGAATTATTTCGACTGTTTCGGTTCCCCAATGGAAGTGATGGCGAAGCTTGATCGTGTATCGGTTGTGATGACCCAGTTCTTTACTACAACGACACAGGATATCAACTATGCTACAATAGACTTGAAAGACAGCATTGATTTCCTGTCCCAGCTACGTTTTGCAATCGGTGAAACCATCAATACGGAAAAGGAATGAGCCAGAGACGTATCACCCCGGCACAATTGAAGAAGCTGCATACCATGTTTTCAAAACTTGGCATGGATGCGGAAGAATATCATGCAATGGTTGCCCATATAACCGATAATAGAACGTCCAGTACGAAAGATTTAACTTTCGGTGAAGCGAACTATATGATAAGCTATTTAAGCGGCTGTAAGAGCCTGAAAACGGATGATTCAAGAAAATATCAGGAAGACCGTATAAAAGTGATAGGTCAAATCTACCACCTTTCCTTTCTTATTGGGATGTGTTACGGTGATTCACCGGAAGATATAGAGATGAATTGTGCGGTTATCAACAAATTTTGCAGGGAACGCGGCACGGTAAAGAAGGAGGTAAACCAAATGAATCTCAAAGAGCTTAACAGGACTAAAAGGCAATTTGAAGCAATGTTAAACAGAAATCTTGATTCGGCAGTTAAGAAACTGGTTGGCAATTCATTAAAAACTAAAAAAGCAATAATATGAAAAAGGATTTTAAAAATGTCATAGTAGGTGAAAAGGGAGATGTTTCCCTGCTGTTGTATGGTGGGATCGGAACGGGTGACAAAGTGGACGCGGAAGGTTTTGTAACCCGTCTGTTGGAGTTTTCCAAACAGTATTCATCCGTGAATATACACATCAATTCTTTGGGCGGTTCTGTTATTTCCGGTATCGCAATATTTAACGCAGTCAGGGGGTGCAGCAATGTTTCCCTGTTTGTGGACGGTGTAGCGGCAAGCATGGCGGCTGTTATCGCATTGTGCGGAAAACCGTTGTACATGTGTAAGAATACCCGGTTAATGCTCCATAGCGTTTCCGGTGGTGCGGATGGTAATATAGAAGATATGAAAAAGGCTATCGAAAGCATGCAGAGCCTTGAACAGACCTTGGCTGATATGATTGCCAACCGTTGCAGAATAACACCGGAAGAAGTGAAAAGCCGTTTCTTTGATGGTTCGGATCATTGGTTTACGGCTGATGAAGCCCTTTCTTTGGGGTTGATAGACGGCATTTGTGATCCGTGGGGGGAACTGGGAGATACAGCTTTGGAAATACAGAATAAAAAGCCTGATGAAATTTACGCACTTTGTTATAACCATTTCACAGACAACGGTAAAAGCACACCGGATTTTCTTGGACGGATAAAAAAGATTCCCTTCTTTTCCTCCATGAGTGAGAATGAAATCATAAACCTGCTGTCTGTTGGGGCTGAAAGTGACCTGATAAAGAGTATTACACCGAAATACTCCTTATCTCTGGCTTGTAATCAGGGGATTATAACGGAAGAAGAAAAGCATGATATCGAAATGGTTATCGGTGATGATCCTGTCAGGCTTGAACGTTATTTAGACAACAAAAGAAAGAACTATGAACAGCGTTTTACGGCTAAGTATAACGAATTTATCATGTTGAATGCCAACAAATTTACTGGAATACACATTGATAGTTTCGTAAAATACAAAGAGCTTGCAAAAACTAACTGGGAGTTGTTTCAAGATTTGGTATCACATATTCCAGAAAAGCGGATGATTATGAATGAAATCAATGACAATGCACCGGATGAACGTGAACACTGGACTTTAGACGATTACCGGAGAAAAGCCCCGAAAGCCCTGAAAGACAACCCAAAATTGTACTGGGATTTATTGGAGAAGGAAAAAGAGAACGAATAAGATTATAAACAATTAAAAATCAAGATTATGGCAAGAGAAATTAACGCCACATTGGCAAAGGAAGTATGGGTTAATCAACTGATGGAAAATTTCTATCCTGACAGCTCATTTTTGAAGTATGCCCGTGATTTCACCGGGTTAGTTGAGAATAACGCCATTAACATGGCGGAAGTCGGGGCTGATCCCAAAGTGTTGATAAACAACACCACCTATCCTATAAAGGTGGTACAGCGAATTGACAACCCGCTTAGAATAGAACTTGACACCTTTGAAACGGAGAACACATTGGTGCGTCGCCCGATTGCAATTGAATACAGCTACGATCAGTTAGAATCCGTTCTAATGGGACACCGTAACACATTACGAGCGAGAACCGCACAGAAGGCGGCGCACGCTTATGCACCGGAAGAAGATACTTTATATACTCCGGTTATATCCACTACAGGCGATGCGGTAAACGGTCGTAAACGTCTTACGGTGGCTGATATTCTTGCTTTGAAGGAACGTTTTGATAATTCAGGTTTGCCATTGGAAGGACGTTTCCTTGTGCTGAATCCAAGCCATTTGACGGACCTGATTCTTTTCGATGTGAAGGCATTCAAGGACATTACCGACATAGTAAACGGAATGCCCAGGCGTTTTGCTGGTTTTAGCATTCTACAGACTACCGCCACACCGGAATATGATCTTTCCACCATGAAGAAGATACCGTTTGATAACAATGCACTGAATGGCGATACAGATACGGAAGAAGAGGATACTGTAGAAGCTACAGGAGAAGAAACAGCCGTAACACAAGAGAACGCAACAGCCGTAGAAAAGACTTTCTGTTCATTTGCTTTCCATGAAAGCGAAGTGATGAAGGCGGACGGTGAAGTATTCATGTATTCGCGCGATAACGATCCGGAGGAACGCGGTACGATTGTAGGCTTTGATAAACGTTTTATTGCTTTGCCTATCCGAAATAAGGGTGTAGGGGCAATTGTGAGCAGTAAAGCTACAGTATAAGGTTTTAGTCTTTAGGTAAAAGGTTTTGTGTTAGTATAATTATTGATTGACTGAAACGGTTGATTGCTGTGAAGCTGTTGATTGTTTAAATGAACTTTGTTTTTTTTCATTTTTAGGAGCTTCGGACGTTGTGAAACGGATGAAGCTCTTTTTTTTCTGATAAAAACAATATTTGTGTTTGTTGCTATAATATAATTCGCTATCTTTGTGTCAATAGGTTTTAGTTATGGGAAAAGGTAGAAATAAGAATCTGGTAGAATTGAGGGATCAGGCATTATTAAGACGTTACTACTATTGGACTGAAATTAAAAGATTGCGTTTTGATGATGTTTATCAGATACTCTCTGAAAAGGAGTTTTTTATAAGTATTGACCGCATACGTGCCATTATTTGTGCCAATATTGATAAGTTGGAAGGAATGAATAAGAATTCATTTAAGGCAGAAAAAGCTCAATTTATTAGTATATGAAGCATAATGAAAAATAAAATAAATCAACAAAAAGATATTTCCTTGACCGATTTGAAAATTAGTTGCTCTGAATAGTTCGTTTTTATATGGATGATTTTAGAGCAACTTTTTTATATCACATTTTTGGCTATTACTTTTTGCCGATTTTGGCTACTACTTTTTGCCACTTATAGGTATCCGGACGGAGCATTTGCTTATAGTCCATTAAACGCAGAAATACATCTTGGGCTATGTCTTCAGCTTCTTCTTTACTGTTTATTCTATAATATATATAGAGATAGACGGAGCGGTGGTAACTCGTATAAGAGTCAGCTATCAATTGAACGGATGTCATCTTTTTGTTTTCCATGTTTCAGACTTTGGTTACGTTTTACGTTAGCTTTACGATTGCAAATATAAAAGGTAAAAACAGGAAAACAATCTTTTGTAGGGCTTAACAAATCTCATCTCATTACATTGGACTAAAAACAAATTAAGTCGCTAGTATATAGCGACTTAATAATTTGAGACTGACTGTGTCAAATAATAATTTGAGACTCTGAGGGAATATTTGGTGGTGTATAATTAATCAAGAAGCCACTTCCACAGGGGAAGTATTTCAATGGAGAGTCCGCCTTCTTCAATAAGGGAATCTTCTTCCCATGTGATGATTTGTAGTTTGTCGAGTGGATATACTTGCGATAGTTTCAGTAGTGCTTTGATTTCACGCTCACGGGTATCACTTTGCGATAATGTATAGGAAACCTGTATGGCTGTTTTAGCCTCGGGAACATAAAAGTCTACTTCTATATTCTTATTATAGTAGTATAAACCGTCACCATATTTTTTCTTTAAGATGATAGCTACTTGATTCTCCAGTAATTTACTTTCGGGTTCGATAATAAAAGTGTTTAGTAAACCATTGTCAAAAAAGTATCTCTTTTTAATACTTTCCTTTTCACTCAGCTTATCGGAGTAGTTGGAAATGCTGAAAATCAGGTAAGCGTCATTCAGGTATTGCAGATAATCCACAAGTGTATTGTGTGAGAGTGAACAACCTGCCGACTTGATGACTCCCAGGATGCGTGCCAATGCCAAAGGCTGCATGACGCTTTCTGCCAGCTTCTTCACTATCAGGCGGATGGCATTTTCGTTTCGTATATCATTTCTGGAAATCACATCCCCCAAAAGAATCTTTTGGAACAGGGAGTTCAGCCAGGAGCGCTTATCTCTGAGTGGGAATGTCTCGGCAAATCCGCCGAAATAGAAATAGGGTTGAAACAGTTTTACCAGATTTGTCTTTACTGAAATATCATATTCCCAATTACGTGGCAGAGCGAACCGGTGGTATTGAAGATATTCGGGAAAGGAAAAAGGAAATATTTCCATGGCAATATATCTTCCCCCGAGCGTTGTATATATCTCCTTGCTTAACATTTGAGCATTGCTACCGGTTATGAATACTTTATATTTGGAGTCTGCCAGCCGACGGGCGAATTTCTCCCAACCTACCACATTCTGAATTTCATCCAGATATATCAAAGGCTTGTTGCCATACATCTCATGATAGGCTTCCAATATCAGGTTAAGCTCTTCTGAGCGTATAGAGGCTATCCGCTCATCTTCGAAATTGATGTAAAGGATGTCCTCGATTTGCGCTTTTCCTTCTGCAAGTAAACTTTGTATGTGCTGGAACATAAGATAGGACTTTCCGGCACGCCGTAACCCTACGAATACGTAGTTACATGCATCTTCCAGTTCTAATTTTCTGGGCATGAGTTCCATTTGCGGAATCTCATGTTGCTTCTCTATTATCAAGCTTTTGATGACTCTTTTTTCCATGATTCCTTAGTTTACTGCAACAAAAATAGCAATTATCTTTCAATATATTGAAAGATAATTGCTAAAAAACATTCAATGTACTTTAATTAGTGGCTTATTCGTTGTTCTTTCCGATGCTTCGGATATACTCATTGGGAGTGATGCCTGTAGTTTTCTTGAAATACCGGAAGAAGGAGGCGCGTGAACTGAAGCCGCATAATTCGGCAAGGGCACTCAGAGTATATTTGGAATACTCGTCTTCATTGATGAGGCGCTTGAATTCTTCAATACGATAATCGTTGATGTAATCGTAGTAATTCCGGTTCAGGTGTTGATTGAACAGGTAAGACAGGGTGTGAGCCGAGCGGCCGAGCATGGTTGCCAGGTCGGCTATTTTAAGTTCCGGATTGGTGTAAGGCTTCTCGCGGAGCATCAGTGCTTCCAGTTTCTCAGTCAGGTGCTTGCACTCTTCGGTACTGATTTTATTGGTCTTGTATTTGGCTTCCGCGGTTTTCTCCTGCTTCTCGATTTCCTTGGCCTCTTCGCGTACCAGAGCTTGGGGCTGAACGGCTTTTGCCTGTTTCTCTTTCCTCTTCCGTTGGAAATAGACATAGCCCAGGAAAGCGGCGGCTATAGCAATGGCTATGATGCTCCATGTTTCTATCGGGTAGGGGATTTGAACGGCTATGCACGCCATCGAGTCGGGATTTCCTATATGGCGGATTTTGAATACATACTTTCCAGCCGGAAGGTCGTAGTAAGTGATATCCGATTTTCCGGTGAGAATCTGCCATTCGTCGTCTTCTCCTTCCAGTTTGTATTCATACGTCATGTATGCGGGTTCGGTATAAGTGAAGCCCGAGAAATAAAAGGTCAGGTTGTTTTGAGAGGACTCAAGCTCTATTTCCGGTATTCCGTTGTTTCCGGTTACGGGGCGGACGGACTTTTTGCCATTGACATAGACATCAGTGATTACCGGTGGATAATTATAGCTTTTCATCCGGTTGTTTTGTTTGAAGTCCATGCAGATCAATCCTTTTGAATTTCCCATCCAGAGGATGCCTTTTTTGTCCTGTATGGGCGGGCACAGGGTGAAGATGGAACTGGGGATGCCGTCTATAAAGTTGTAAGGGATAAAGGTTTCTTTCTTATCATACCGGTACAGCCCATTGTTGGTGCCTATCCAGAGCCAATGTTCTTCATCTTCCAATATGAACATGCCGTCCTTGCCCTCCAGCAGTGTGTGGGGCTGCAATCTCCTGAAACGGCTCATGGAAAGGTCGGAGATGAACATGCTGCCTTTATCCGGCAAGAAGTAGAGGTCGTGCCCGGAGTCTTCGTATATCACTCTGATTTTCTCTTTATGTATGAAGCCTTCCGGGAAAACATCGGTTTTCAGACTTTCGGATGAAGGGTCCCAGATGCACATGCCGTTTTCGGTGCATATCCATCCTTTACGGGTAGAGTCGAAGTATATTTCGTAGACGTTGCCTTCCGGCAGTTTGGAGTTGGAGCTGGTGTAGTGCTTCACTTGCTTTCCGTCCTTATAGCAATATAGCCCCATGGACGTACCTATCCATAGATTATCCTTGCTGTCGGACTTGATGCAGAAGATTTGTCCACGCATGAAAGGCTGTGACTCGTCCGGTTCAAAATCATGAATGGTCTGGTCGGAAGGATTGAATATATACATGCCGCCGCCATAAGTCCCGATGTAATATTTATCCTGGAACTTATAGATGCAGAATATCATGCTGGAACGCAGTTCGGGTGTCTTGAAATTCTTGAAAATCCCTTTGTCCTCATTGATATAGAATAAACCGTCGCGGGAGCCTATCAGTTTTTCACTCTCCGTGATCGCTATGCTGCGGACGGGCATATCTTTTGAGTCGAAATGAGGCGGATAACTGTAAGTGGAGAAAAGCCCACTTTGATATAGGCTGTAGTCCAGTCCAAACTGATAGAAGCCTATCCAGATAAGTCCGTCGCGGTCCACCAACAGGGAATATACGGAATTTGAGCGGATACTTTCATCCTGCCCCGGTTCGTGGCGGAAGGAGCGTATAGACTTCATCTTCCGGGTGGAGACGAAATGTACTCCGTTTCCGTCGGTGCCTATATACAAAACATCTTCTCCGTCGCTGGACAGGGAAGATATGACATTGCACCCTACGTCGATGAAGTGACTGAATTGGTGAGTCCGGGTATTGAAACAGATGATGCCTTGCCCCATGGTGCCCAGGTAGAGCATGGTGCCGATGCGGGTGACATTGTTGTAGGAACAGAGATGCTTGTCTTCTACAATGTAGTGATAAGGGGTGATTTTCCTGTCGGTCAGCGACAGGGCATAGAGTCCTTCGTTGGTGACCATCCACAAGGTGTTGTCTTCGCCGAGACTCAGGCCTGTGATGATGTTGGATGCGGAAAGGACATTAGGGTCTATCAGTATTTGTTCCAGATTTCCGTTCTCGTAGATGAAGAGGCCCGCTTCGCTGCCGATGTAGAGGGCGCCCCGGCTGTCGGGCAACAGGCTGCGGACACCATATCGCAAAGTTTCTGCGGCAATGGGTTCCAGTATGTCTTTTTCATTGTTCACCCGCCAAAGTCCCATACCGTTGCCCATCCATATCTGATTTCCTGCGGTTTCGGCTATGGCATTCACCCGCTTTATTTTTTCGTTGGCTCCGGTGATGAGGAAATGTTTCAGGTAAGTGCCGTCAAAACGTTCCAGGGAATTTCCGGTGCCTATCCAAACGTAACCGATGGAATCCTTATACAATGCGTTGACCACCAGGTCGGACAGCCCTTCGGTGACGGATAATCCCCGGAAAACGTAGGAGTGGGAATAGCCCGGCAAGAAGCCAAACAGCAAGAATAACAGGAGGATATATCTTAAAATGTTTTTCACTGTATGGGACATTTGTTTTTATATATTCGTTTCAGCACAGCAAATATACGCAAAAAAGAATAAAAAGCATTGGAGTTGATGGAAATGATGATTTGACGACTATTTTTCAGCATTGTATAAAGTTGTTTACAAGGGAGGTTTCCTTGAGAAACAGCCGTTACTTTAACCCTATTCAGTCGTTACCTCATTCCCATTCAGTCGTTACTTCATCCTTATTCAGTCGTTACCTTATTATGGGTCATTTTACGTTATTGATAATCAGATAGTTGTAAAATGACCCGTGGCGTTAATTTATCTCAACAAAACGACTGAAAATGTATTGCCTATTTCAACTCTGTTGCTTCTGAAACAGCTTTCAGCCTATATGTTTTCTTGTTTAGGCTGACGGTGCAGTCGGCAGATGCTGTATAGTGCCAGGTTCCGTTTTTATATTCCAGCAATATGTTGGCAGGAGTTGCCGACTTGATGATTATGTTAGGAGTACTCAACAAGGTACCGTTGCCCAAGAACAACGTGCAGTCATTCCCTTGTTTGTTGCCCCATAACGCATAAGTGGCTTGTGCGCTCATATTTCCGCTGGTGCATGTTTCTTCCGGGCGGTCGGAAGAAAGGATGTAGTCGGTGCGTCCGTCTTTTTGTCTGACGCATACGCTGACAGCACTATTCTTATTTTTGCTGTTTACTTCGGGGAAGCTGACTTCGGAGATGCAGCCGGGTTCTTTCTGTGACGAGGGCTCGTAGACGGCTACGAACGGATGGTTCCAGGCTTCTCCTTTCTGTCGGGCTACGAAGGTCAGTGTGGGTTGCTCTCTGATGTTATAAGGCATACCCGGAGTGCGGCTCAAGCCTTCCGTCATGGGCGACAGGGCGGTGAAGACTTCCCGTTCGGCTTCTCCCTTCATCCAGAGATTCATGGAGATGTCATCGTTGTCGGGCATGTCGATGGTGAATGTGGCTTTGATGTCTTTATCGGTGGTGGCCGATTTCTTATCATATATATAAGAATAGGCATACAGGTGGGCACCGGCAAAGGCTAACTCTTCCGTGGGTTGCAGGTTCAGGTCCGAGCCGTCGGCGGCGGTCAGGGTTAACGTCTGTCCCAGGTTATGGTAGAAGTAATCGTGCATCTTGTCACCGCCCTGCTCTTTACGGCTGCGGAAGATGTCTACGTAATATCCGGTTTCGGGGCCGGTGGTGACGATACCCATCAGGCGGGTCTGGTCGGCGCGGCTTTCGGGTTCGCGGAAGTAGACATCACTGTAAGTGACGGGTGTGAATGCGCTGCCCGGTTCGGCGGGGGCGGGGAAGCTGGATTTCAGGTCGAAAGAGTGATTGCTCTTCATGACCGGATAGCTGGAAATGCCGTCCACGCATACGGTGTTGTGGCTGGGGAACTGGGAATAATATTCCAGATAATCCAGTCCACTATACAGGTAGAGGCCAATGCCTGCATCGGGACCGAGGACATAGCCTTTTCCGTACAATTCCATGGATATGCCGTTGGCGTGCATGTGGTTGCCTTCGCTTGCATTCAGGGAAATCATCAGGCTGTGGCGTGGATGCATACCGTTACGCTGCACCAGCCAGGAGACGTTGGGGGCATAGAAGAGGGGAGAAACGTAATCTTCTATCTTTCCGGCTTCTATGGCGGGGTTCAGCTCCAGCGGTTTGTCGTCAAAGAAGGAGTTGATGGAGACGCGTACATCCTTTTTCATCCCTGTCTCCTGTCCGGCATTGGGGTTGAAGCATTTCAGCATGGCGGTGAAGTAGTCTTCCTGCTCCTTCTTACCATTATGTTGCGCATTCTGTATCAGGCGGGAGATGGGGGCGGTGTTCAGATAACCCGGGTGGGTGTCACCGAAGCCACATAACATCCGGTTGGGGAAAAGATACTGCGGGGTGGCGGACACGGCTTTGGAAATGACGGGCAATGCCTTTACTAAATCAAAGTTCAGATTGCGGTCGAAGAGGGTTGCGAAGCTGGTATAATCGTTCAGAACGACGTTGCAGTATCCGGGACATTCCGCCCAGATGCCGGTCTGCGGGTCGAAACCATAATCGGCCAACCGTGCCAGGCTCCACTGGCGGATGCTGGAGCGGTTGAGTACGTAGTCGATGTAATATTCACGCCCTTTTCCGTCGGGATATTGTTTGTTATCTTCCAGTATCATGCCGATATTCATGACATAGCGAGCTTGCATCAGGTTCCAGTTGTTGTGAGGAACGCCGTTGGCAATGATGTTGTCCGCCCATTTCTTGAAAGCACCTGCGTAGATGCCCATCTTGTCCGCATGGCGGGCGTTCAGGTAGTCGTACAGGAAATCGTAGAGGGGGACGATGTCGTAGAGAATATCTTCGTGGATGACTTCGAAGGAGCTCATGCCTACCAGCGTCTGCTGGTGTCCGTGGTTGAGGTCGACGGGGACGTTGCGGTAGTAGATACCGGTCATGTAGGTATCGAAGACGCCGGTGGCAAGCCGGGCATATTTCTCTTCTCCCGTCAGCCAGTAGAGGAAGGCGGCGTCACGGGCGATACCCATGATTTCGCGGTTCAGGCTCTCTATGTTCCGTCCGGTCTTGGAGGGGTGTACGCTTTCCATCGGACGTCCGGGCAAGGCGTTGTTGCAGAAGGTGACGTTGCCGTCGGTGTCATCGTAGGGTACGACGTCTTCCAGTCGCGGGCGTCCGTGGGTGGCGAAGGTGCCGCGCGTACCTGTATATCTTACGGTGGGTGCCGGGGCTTTTTCACCTCCGGCATGGTCGAAGGTTTCACCTTTTATATATACGTCCGTGGCATGCGATTGCCAGTACATGGCAAGGCGGGAGAGCAACCAGTCCGGTTGGGCGTCTGCCAGGTTGGCGTAGATGTCCGTTCGTCTTTTCAACTTTTCAAATACATCTTTTGCCCAGGCTTCCGTCTTTATCAGATGGAGGGTTTCGCTTTTGCCGTTGGCATCCGTCAGATAGCGCGGGTGGCTGTCCGGTAACTGTTGTTGAAAGGTGATATGGTTGTCTTGGGCTTGCAAGACTCCCGAGAAAAAGAGGCATATCCCTAAAAAAAGTGTTTTCATAATTCTATGCTTACATTTGATGTTTATAGATGATATACGAATGGGGCGAAACATTTACTCAATGGAACTATGTAAAGATAGCGCAAGACACTAACAAAATAGTAATCTTTATTACACTTTTTATAAAATAAAGCCGCTACTTTTGTGAAAAATACTTTTTCCTATGAAGAAATTGTCATTTATAAACAGGTTTTTACCTTCGTACAAATGGAAAGTGACTGCGATTGTCATCTGTGGCATTGTTGTGGGCGGGGGAGGCTTGTTCATGTATCTGCTGCGGGCGCATACCTATCTGGGGGATGATCCGTCGGCATGCGTGAACTGCCACATCATGGCACCTTATTATGCCACTTGGTTTCACAGCTCGCATAGTCGTGATGCCACTTGTAATGACTGTCACGTTCCCCATGAGAATGCCGTCAAGAAATGGACGTTCAAGGGGATGGATGGTATGAAGCACGTGGCGGCTTTTCTCACCAAGAGTGAGCCGCAGGTTATCAAGGCTCATGCGGCCAGTTCGGAGGTAATCATGAACAACTGCATCCGTTGCCATACGCAGTTGAATGCGGAGTTTGTGAAAACCGGGAAAATAGATTATATGATGTCTCAGGTGGGAGAGGGCAAGGCTTGCTGGGACTGCCACCGTGACGTGCCGCATGGCGGAAAGAATTCATTGTCGGCTACTCCCAACGCACTGGTTCCCTATCCCGAGTCGCCCGTGCCGGAGTGGCTGCAAAAGATGCTGAAGAAATAATGAAAATGAAATAAAATCAATATACGTATGGAAAAGAAATTGAAATCATGGCAAGGCTGGCTGCTGTTCGGCGGTTCGATGGTGGTCGTGTTTGTATTAGGATTATGTGTTTCCGCACTGACAGAGCGACGGGCGGAACTGGCAAGCGTGTTCAATAACCGCAAGACCGTCATTACAGGCATCGAAGCCCGTAATGAAGTCTTTAAGGATGACTTCCCCCGTGAATATCAGACCTGGACGGAGACGGCAAAGACTGATTTCCAAAGCGAGTTCAACGGTAACATTGCCGTTGATGTGTTGGAGCAACGTCCCGAAATGGTGGTTTTGTGGGCGGGATATGCTTTCTCTAAAGATTATTCCACTCCTCGCGGACACATGCATGCGATTGAAGATATCACGGCAAGCCTCCGTACGGGTGCGCCTGCCACGGCGGAAGACGGCCCGCAACCTTCTACTTGTTGGACGTGCAAGAGTCCGGATGTTCCCCGCATGATGGAAGCCGTTGGTGTGGATGCTTTCTATAATAATAAGTGGGGCGCTATGGGTTCTGAAATAGTGAATCCTATCGGATGCGCCGATTGCCACGAACCGGAGAATATGAATCTGCATATCAGCCGTCCGGCTTTGATCGAGGCTTTCGCACGCCAGGGAAGGGACATCACGAAAGCTACTCCGCAGGAAATGCGCTCACTGGTATGTGCGCAGTGCCATGTGGAATATTATTTCAAGGGGGATGGCAAATATCTGACTTTCCCCTGGGATAAAGGCTTCACAGTGGAAGATATGGAGGCTTATTATGATAATGAAGGTTTCTATGACTATATTCATAAGTTGAGCCGCGCACCGATACTGAAAGCACAGCATCCCGATTATGAAATTGCCCAGATGGGTATTCACGGGCAGAGAGGCGTCTCTTGTGCCGATTGCCACATGCCCTATAAAAGTGAGGGTGGCGTGAAATTCAGCGACCATCACATACAAAGTCCGTTGGCGATGATAGACCGCACTTGTCAGACTTGCCACCGTGAGAGTGAGGCGACACTGCGTAATAATGTGTACGAGCGTCAGCGTAAGGCTAATGAAATCCGTAATCGCTTGGAGCAGGAACTTGCCAAAGCTCACATCGAGGCTAAGTTTGCATGGGATAAAGGCGCTACGGACGACCAGATGAAGGATGTACTCGCCCTTATCCGTCAGGCTCAGTGGCGTTGGGATTTCGGCGTGGCTTCTCATGGCGGTTCGTTCCATGCTCCGCAAGAGATTCAGCGTATCCTTTCGCACGGACTGGACAAGGCTATGCAGGCTCGTCTGGCTGTATCCAAAGTATTGGCTAAGCATGGTTTTACGGATGATGTGCCGATGCCGGACATTTCAACCAAAGAGAAAGCACAACAATACATTGGCCTCGACATGGATGCGGAAAGAGCTGCTAAAGAGAAATTTCTGAAAACAACTGTACCTGCTTGGCTGGAAAAAGCGAAAGCTAACGGTCGTCTGGCCCAGAAATAAAACAGAGATATGTGGATCAGACCGTGGGGATTTAAAGAAGGATGCCTGATAGGCGCAGGATTGTTGGTGACGGGATGGCTGCTACAGATTACAATCGGTGAAATAGATTGGAGTTTGTTCGCTTACCCGGTGAACATCATTGTATTGGTGGTGTATCTGGGCGGGATAGTAGCTATGCATTGCCTGCGCAAGCGTGTTTATTTCTTTGGATGGATGAGTCATTATACGGCGGCAGTGTCTTCCCTCCTGTGGGTGGCAGGCATTACGGTGGTGATGGGACTCATTCGCCAAGCACCTTCCGGTCATCCGGCGGATGTGTTAGGTTTCTCGCGGATGCTTTCGGCATGGCCTTTTGTATTGCTCTATATATGGTTGGTGACGGTGTTGGGACTGACTACGCTCCGTGCAGGATTTCCTTTCAGGTGGAAGAAGCTTTCTTTTCTGCTGAATCATGCCGGGCTGTTCATCGCTTTGGTTACGGCCACGTTAGGCAACGCCGATATGCACAGGTTGCGGATGACTACCCGTATAGACAATGCCGAGTGGCGGGCAATCGACGAACACGGCAAGCTAATCGAACTTCCGCTTGCCATCGAGTTGAAAGACTTCACAATTGACGAATATCCTCCGAAACTGATGTTGATTGACAACGAAACAGGACGCGCACTACCCGAAAAAACACCGGAACATCTGTTGCTGGAAGAAGGTGTGACGGACGGGCAGTTGGCCGACTGGTTGATATCCATCCGGCAGACTATCCCGTGGGCGGCCTCCGTTGCTACGGAAGATACATTGAAATTTACCGAATTTCATTCCTTAGGTGCCACGTATGCCGTTTACCTGCAAGCTCTGAACAAGAAGACGAAAGCTGCGAAAGAAGGTTGGGTGAGTTGCGGCAGTTTCATTTTCCCTTATAAGGCATTGTGCCTCGACTCACAGACAAGCCTTATCATGCCGGAACGTGAGCCGCAACGCTTTGCATCGACAGTGAAAGTCTATACGGAAGACGGCAAGCAAGTGGAAGATACGATTGCAGTGAACCACCCTCTGAATGTGGCAGGATGGAACATCTACCAATTGAGTTATGATGACACGAAGGGACGCTGGAGCGACATCAGTGTATTTGAGTTGGTTCGCGACCCGTGGTTGCCGGCTGTTTACACAGGTATCGTTATGATGATGCTTGGCGCTGTCTGTCTGTTTATTAACGCACAAAAGAGAAAAGAGGAGGACACAGAATGACGTGGGATTATTTTGTACCGTTTGCCATTGCTGCCCTGCACTTCTGGGGCTTCGGCGCTTTTGCCGCCTGGCGGGGGAGGAAACCGGCGATAGTAGGCGGGCTTACTCTGATAGGACTTGCCATCTTTTTCTGCTTCATTGTGGGTATGTGGATTTCACTGGAACGCCCGCCTATGCGGACGATGGGGGAGACCCGCCTGTGGTATTCTTTCTTCCTCCCGCTGGCCGGACTTATCACGTACACTCGCTGGAGGTATAAGTGGATACTTAGTTTCAGCTTCATCCTGTCGCTGGTATTTATCTGCATCAATATCTTCAAACCGGAGATACACAACAAAACCCTGATGCCTGCTTTGCAAAGTCCGTGGTTTACGCCGCATGTCATTGTGTATATGTTTGCTTATGCCATGTTGGGAGCGGCCGCGGTGATGGCCATCTATCTGCTATGGTTCAAGAAGAAACCGATTGAGAGCCGGGAAATGGACTTGTGCGATAACCTGACTTACGTAGGTCTGGCATTTATGACATTGGGCATGCTTTCGGGGGCTGTGTGGGCTAAGGAGGCTTGGGGACATTACTGGTCGTGGGATCCGAAAGAAACCTGGGCGGCTGCTACCTGGTTCTCTTACCTTATATATGTACATTTCCGTCTTGGCAAACCGCTACTGCATCGCAAGGCTTTAATTCTACTTCTGATATCATTTGTATTACTGCAAATGTGCTGGTATGGCATCAACTACCTGCCTTCCGCACAGGGAGCAAGTATTCATACTTATAATTAAAACTGATAATCATCATGAAAACTATTTATTGGGCAATGCTTCTCATGCTTTTACCAAGCATGGCGTATACGCAAACTACAGAAAAAGAGAATGAATTTTCAATGTCTATCCAAATCAGACCCCGCGCGGAGTATCGTAACGGTGCTTTGGTTCCCCGCAATGAAGGGGAGGAGCCTGCGGGTTTCATCAACAATCGTGCACGTCTCTCTATGGAGTATAAGCGTTCCGACTTGCTGATGAAAATCTCTGCACAGCACGTCGGTGTATGGGGACAAGACCCTCAGATTGACAAGAACGGCCGTTTCATTATGAACGAGGCATGGGCCAAACTGAACTTCGGCGAAGGTTTCTTTGCCCAATTGGGACGTCAAAGCCTTGTTTATGATGACGAACGTATTTTGGGTGGATTGGACTGGAACATAGCTGGACGCTACCATGATGCATTGAAACTGGGGTATGCCAACAAAAATAACCAACTGCATCTTATCCTTGCTTTCAACCAGAATGATGAGACTAAGATAGGCGGCACCTACTATCAAGCCGGAGCACAGCCCTACAAGAACATGCAAACACTTTGGTATCACTATACGCCCGATCAGGTGCCTTTCGGAGCTTCATTATTGTTCATTAATCTGGGTTTGGAAACAGGAGATGCAGCCACTAAAACGTCCCATACCCGCTATCTGCAAACGATGGGAACTTACCTTACTTATAAAAATAGTGACTGGAACGTAGACGGTGCCTTCTATTATCAGACAGGGAAAAACCAGAAAGCAGTGAAAGTATCCGCTTTCATGGCAAGCTTGCAAGCCGCCTATGCCATTGATAAAACTTGGACAGTAGTGGCAAGTGCAGATTATCTGAGCGGTAGTAACGGCAGCGGCGACAAGTATAAAGCATTCAATCCCCTGTATGGTACGCACCATAAATTCTATGGTGCCATGGATTATTTCTATGCTTCCGACTTTGTATCCGGGTATGCTCCCGGTTTGTTTGACAAGCGTCTGGGCGTTCGTTTCCGTGCTTCCGATAAGGTGGATATGGACCTGAACTACCATCACTTCTCTACAGCAGCAAAGTTATCAGGCTTGAAGAAAGCATTAGGTTCGGAAGTGGATTACCAGATCAACTGGTCGGTGATGAAAGATGTGAAACTCTCTGCCGGATATTCCATCATGCGCGGAACAGAGACTATGGACGTGGTGAAAGGTGGTAATCACAAAAGCTGGCAAGACTGGGGGTGGGTTTCAGTAAATATCAATCCCCGTGTATTGTTTGTAAAGTGGTAAGATAATATGGAAAGAAAGTACGTATAGGAGGTATCTTATACGTACTTTTCTAATAATGCTTCATCCAGAATCCGTACTGTTTTTCCTTCCATTTCTATAATTCCTTCCTTTATCATTTTATTGATTTCCTTCGACAGTGCCGGACGAGTTACGTTCAGATATTCGGCAAGTGTGGCCTGGTTATGTATAATGTTGACCGTCGTAGTATTCTTTTTCCTGTGTTCCAACAGATAGACTACAAAGCGTTCCCGTACAGTTTTCCGTGAAAGTGTTTTCAGGCGCGTTACCGTACAGACATTGCAGTTACCGGTGATACATAGAAAATTGTGTAATATCTTTGGTTCTTCACTGATGAGTTTGAACATAGATTCTTTACTGGCCGTGAGTAGTATTCCATCTTCTATGGCTGTAAAAGTAGCCGGTAGTGTCCCGTCCGAACTGAACAAGTGAGGAGTGGCAAATGCGCGCGCGGCTACGATATACTCAATCATGACTTCATTGCCTAGTCCATCGATGATATCGACCCGCAGTTTTCCTTCCAGCAATACGTATAGTTTTTTGCAAAGGGTTCCCTGGGTAGCTATTATGTCTTTCTTGTTGACTTCATATACTGAGATGTCCAATCTGTCAAGCAATGAATGCTTGATGTTGAGCGGCAAATCCCGGAATAGGGGAATGAGGAACAATTGCTCTTTATATTCATCGGTCAGAGTGATTTTTCTCATTATGTATATTTAGATGCTTGGTTGTGCAAATATAAGAATTATATGCGAATGCCATGCGAAATGAACATAAGAGTTTTTGAGCTTACAGGTATTTCTTTGCATTTTCCTCGTCAATTCTCATCTCTTTTCCTGCTATCAGTATGCACCCTTCGTTGGTTAACTCGGATAAGGCACGTGCCAGTGATGGGCGGGCTACGGCGAGTATGTGCGCGACTTCCTGTTGTGAAGTGAGGGTACCGTGCATCTTTATGTAGTTAAGTAAGCGTGATTTCAGGCTCTGCAAGGCAAACTCATTCAGCTTCTTGGAGAGGAAGAGGCTGCGGTCGGATATCAGTTTCAGGAAGTTTTGCATGACTATCGGATGCTGGTGCATGAATTCCAGGAATGCGTCTTTGTTCAGGATAAGTACTTCGGCCGTTTCCAGGGTTTCGATATTTACCGGGAAACGGTTTTCGGATGCAAAAATGAATGCAGGGGCAAGGAGCTTGGGAGCCCGTAAAGTCTCTATGGTCAGTTGCTTTCCTTCGGCACTGACCATCTGTGTGCGGACGGTTCCGTTGCACAGGATGTAGAGTGAACGGTATATGTCTCCTTGCAAGGCTATGAAATCTCCCGGTTTATAAGATTTAAGAATATGTTGGTGAGAGAGGACGAACCGTAATAACGTCTCCTCTGTTGTACCTTGAAACAATGGCATCTGCAATAATACATGTGGTTCCATTCTTTTTAAGTTTTTTGTGATTGGATGTAACATAGGTGACAATTTATCTGTCGCAAACGCTCCATCTTTGCACAAAGATAATGCAAATCGAATGCAGAACTTTCATGCTTGCATGAAAAAGTTATGCTGAGATGCCGCTTATCTTCTTTAGAGATTATTTTATAACTAAATAAAAAGAATATGATGATGGAAGCTAAAATGTTTTGTTACCAATGTCAGGAAACCATGAAAGGAACTGGTTGCATCCTGAAAGGTGTGTGTGGAAAAGAAAGTCATACGGCAAAGGCAATGGATTTGCTGATGTTTGTGGTGCGTGGTGTATCGGTACTTGCTGACGAACTGAGGAATGCCGGACATGCTGTATCTCCTGAGGTGAATAGTTTCGTTGTAGATTCTTTGTTCTGTACTATTACGAATGCGAACTTCGATGATGAAAGTATTCTCCGCAGGGTTGATAAAGGGTTGGAATTGCGCAATCGGTTGATGGAAGAAGCTGGAACTAAGGGGATTTCCCTACCGTCAATTGACGAACTGCAATGGCGGGGTGACCGTGAAGAATATGCTTCTAAGGCAGAGATGGTTGGTGTGTTGCGTGAGCCGGACGTAGACCTACGCTCTCTGAAAGAGTTGATGACTTATGGATTAAAAGGTATGGCTGCTTATCTGGAACATGCTATGCGCCTGGGTTATGATGATGCCTCTATTCACACTTTTATGCAACATGCTTTGGCAGCCAGCGCTGCAAAGTCACCCTCAGCAGACGAATGGGTGAAGATGGTGCTACAAACCGGAGAATATGGCGTGAAGACCATGGCTCTGCTGGATAAGGCGAACACCAGCCGTTACGGTAATCCAGAGATTACTAAAGTAAATATCGGAGTAGGGAAGCGTCCGGGCATCCTGATAAGTGGACACGACCTGAAAGACATGGAAGAGTTGTTGAAACAAACCGAAGGAACGGGTGTAGATGTATATACGCATAGCGAAATGCTTCCTGCCCACTATTATCCAGCTTTCAAGAAATACGCTCACTTTGTGGGTAACTATGGAAATGCCTGGTGGAAACAACGTGAAGAGTTCACTACTTTTAATGGCCCTATCTTGTTCACTACGAACTGTATTGTTCCCCCGTTGGCAAATGCTGAATATAAAGAACGTATGTTCACTACGAATTCCACCGGTTATCCCGGTTGTAAATACATTCAGGCAGATGCGGAAGGCAGAAAAGACTTCTCTGAGATTATCGAAATAGCTAAGCGATGCCAGCCGCCCACGGAAATAGAACATGGTGAGATTATCGGTGGCTTTGCCCACAATCAGGTGTTGCAACTGGCGGACAAAGTGGTGGATGCCGTGAAGAGTGGCGCTATCCGTAAGTTTGTTGTGATGGCTGGATGTGACGGTCGTATGAAGAGCCGTGACTATTATACGGAGTTTGCCAAGGCATTACCCAAAGATACGGTTATTCTGACCGCCGGTTGTGCCAAGTATCGTTATAATAAATTGCCTTTGGGCGACATTAATGGCATTCCTCGTGTGCTGGATGCCGGACAGTGTAACGACAGTTACTCTTTGGCAGTCATCGCAATGAAATTGAAGGAGGTGTTCGAACTGAACGATATTAATGAACTTCCTATTGTATATAACATTGCCTGGTACGAACAAAAGGCGGTCATTGTGCTGTTGGCACTGTTGAGCCTGGGCGTGAAGAAGATTCATGTAGGACCTACGTTGCCGGCATTCCTGTCGCCTAATGTGGCGAAGGTATTGATTGATACTTTCCAGTTGGGCACCGTCAGTGATGTGGAGGATGATTTGAAAATATTCCAGTTATCATAAGTGTTAAAAAAAACTCCGGCGTAGCGATAGCGATGCCGGAGTTTTTTATATCCGTTAGTTACAACAACTTTCCTTCGGTTTCTTTTGTTCCTTCGGCAAGAATGATGTACGGGAGATATTCCAATATTATAAGGATGCCGGGCAACTAACGGGAGACATTGAGGCGATGATTACGGAAATGAAGCCGTGGTATGGCAACTATTGTTTTGCTAAAGAAAGTCTGGGGCGTGATTCGAAGATGTTCAACTGTGATATGGTGTTTTATTATTTATGCGAATCAGTAGTTGAATTTAACTCCTTCTTGAGCGGATATGAACAAAATGTGATAAGGTGGTAGGGTGATAAAGTGATAGCGGGATAACGCTCTGTGATATATAGTGCAACCACTTTATCACCTTACCGCCTTATTACTCCTTTTCCTCCTTTCTTCTCCGTTATGAATCAGTTTCAACTCCTGATTCGCATTATTTGCGAAACTATATGAACTTAGGAAAAGCACCTGAGCAAATGATTGACCCCAATACCCGTACCGATTACAACAAGATGAAGAAACTCATCCAAAGAGTTTCTGTATCGTACTGACTTTATTTCTACTTTTTTTAAGATTCGTTTGCCCGTATGTGAAAATAAGTGCATCTTTGTACGTCGTTACCGTCGTAACTTGGTAAGTAACCTCAATTTTATAGCTAAAGATTAAACTACTGGTTTGCATTTTGTGCTTCCCGAGAGTAATAAATAGGGGATATAAATCCGCCTCAATAAATTCAAGTATATGAACCAACTTTAAAAAGGAAAGATAATGGCAAACGAAATTAAATATTAAAAACATTATTAAAGAAAGAACGCAACATGAAAAGAAAATCGATTTTCACCTTGTTCTTATTGCTAAGCACGTCAATCTTCACATCATGCGAAAAAAGTGCGTATGATGCAGACAAACAACCGCAAAAAGAAAAAACAGTAGCCGACCTGGTCGTCCCGAACGGGTTTGACTGGAAAATGACTAAAAATGCACAATGCAAAATCACGGCTCAAAGTGTATCGGATGTTTCAGTATACTCCGACCGCGAATGCACCGAAAATGCAATGCTGGCAACTCTACAGACAAACGACGGAACCTTAACAATTCCTCTGAGCCTGCCTGCCAATTCTAAAGAAGCTTACCTGCAATACGAAATGGTAAATGGTAAGAAAACAGTTCTGGCAGCTACTGCCGACAAGGACAATATCGTTCATTTCACGCTCCCCAAGGACAGTAAACCGAGTCCTGAGACAAGGGCGGGAAACAGAAATGGAGGAGAAGGTCAAATCTGGTATCCTAATGATGGATGGGGTACTGTCATGTTCGAAGATATGTTTCCGAGTTTAGGGGATTACGATTTTAATGATTTTGTCCTTGGCTATAAGGTACAAATTCCATTCTATCACGGTGAAGAAGTTGAGAGTGCGATTGATGCCATACAGTTTGGTATTGAGTTGAGGGCTATGGGAGGCTCTTATCCTTATGCTCCGTGCGTAAGATTGAAGAATATTAAAGCAAAAGATATTGGCGAAATTGAAGTATATCAGGGTTTTGATACATCCATTACAACTATAGATTGGTTCGCCGGTCCTAGTGGCGAAGTAATTATGGACTTCCATAAATTGGTTACGGTAGTTTCAAAGCCTTCCGGTAGTACCTTCTTTAATACAGAAAAAGAATATCTTGTTACGGAACTTCCGCATTTGAATATCAATATATACATGAATAACGAGGTAGATGTAAATTCAGCTGACTTTGAAAGTTTCGACTTTTATCTGGCAAAAGCCAATCAGGGTACTGAAATCCATCTGGGAGGATACAATCCGGTATACGATACATATCCCAGTGATAATTCAGGTTTGGGAAAGGATTATTATTATGACAAAAAAGGCTTGATTTGGGGCTTGAGTGTTCCGGCTCCGATAGCCCATGTCGTTGAAAAGGGTAATTTCCTCGATGCTTACAAAGACTTTGCAGCTTGGGCGATGAGTGGCGGTCAGGATAAAACAGATTGGTATAACGGAGAGAAGAATAACGAACTCTTGATAAAAACTCAATAAAATTAAGACCGGTTTTTAGATGAGAACGGCATATATCCTGTAGGGTGACTGAGGGATATGTGCCGTTCGTTATTTTAGATTTACAACTTCCACCCCAATGTCTTTTCCTGTATATTCCATAGCTTGGCGTATAGCCCCTTGTTATCGAGTAGTTCCTGATGCTTACTTTGTTCGGCAATGCGCCCTTCCTCCAATACTATGATGTTATCTGCATTCTTGATCGTCTTCAGGCGATGGGCAATCACGATTACTGTACGTCCCGCAATCAGGGTATTGATGGCACGCTGTACTTCCACTTCATTTTCCGGATCGAGTGAAGCCGTTGCTTCATCCAGAAGCACTACGGGAGGTTCTTTCAATATAGCCCGTGCGATGGAAATGCGTTGCTTCTCTCCACCGGACAAGGTGCAACCGCCTTCACCGACCTGCGTATCATACCCCTTGGGCAATCGCATCATGCCTACTCCATTAAATAAAACCTGCCCCTGTTGCGGATCGTAAAAGCGTGCGCATAGTTTCAGCATGGTACTTTTTCCACTGCCCGAAGGACCTACCAGAGCGGTGAGTGTATTCTTGCGCAGTGTTACTGATACATCATGCAGTACCTGTTTTTTCTGATAGCCGAACGATACGTGATAGAAAGTAATATCACCGCTTTCCGGAGCTTCTTTACTTCCTTGCATTTCCGGTTCGTTCATCAGCGCCAGGATGCGCCCTCCGGCAATGGAGAAATATCGGAATTCTGCAAAGTTGGTCAGTGCCGAAGTCAGCGGATCGAAGACGCGGGAACCGACAACGAGGAACATAACGAACGTGAGCAAGGATAAATCTCCTCCTATTAATAAGTACGTACCACAAAGTATCATCAACGTCAGACCTGCCCGTATCAACGTTACAGAAAGCAGTATGAACGGGCCGAGTAATGCTTCCTGGCGGATACAGGCACGGCGTAGTTCAGCAAAGGCATTCTTCAGACGGACAAACTTGTTGCCCAGCAGATTATATGCTTTCATTACCCGTATTCCCTGCAAGTACTCTTCCAGGCGATTGCCTGCATTGATTTTGGCGGCAATCTGTTTGCCGCTCAGTTTGTATTGCAGGTAAGTACTGCCCAGCAATATTCCTACGGCAAGCGGCAGGGCTATAAACATGGCAACGGCCATTCGCCAATCTATCCATAGCAAGCCTAGGAAGGCAAGTACAGGCATCACCAGCGCACCCATTAGCTGGGGTAGGTGATGTGAAATACCTGTTTCCGCCATGGTAAAGTCTGTAATCAGCATGGACGAAAGATCACCCGGATCGCGGCGTGACAGGAAACCCAATGAGAGTTTCCGCAAATGTTCTGCCAGGCTGACACGTCCTGCGGCACTCATTTCATAGGCACCCCGGAAATTGGCACGGTAGGAAGCCTTTTCTGCCAATGCCATGACAAATACATACACTACAAGCAGGATAAAAATAGTCCAGAGCCGTTGAGTGTCCAGTGGCATTCCACTGCCATCGAAAGCACGGAATATCACGTTGATAGCTTCGATAGACAGGCAGAACGGGATAATATTTATCAGGTTGGCAAGCATCGTGTAGCCCACAGGTTTGCGAAGGCGTTCGGTGTGCCCTATCGTAATATTTTCTATTGCATTCATTCTTTTACCTCCTTCTTACTGTTTAGTTCCCAGCGGAACGCATCCGTATAAGCGTCCCACATATTCTTATATAATCCTTCCGTTTTACTTAATACCTCGTGTTTCCCATGCTGCACGAGCTTTCCTTCGTTCAGTACGATGATTTGCTGTGCCGAAATGATGGATGAGAGACGGTGTGCAATGATGATAACCGTCTTATTCTGGATCAGATGTTGCAAGGCCTGCTGCATCTTATATTCATTTTCGGGATCGGCAAAAGCAGTCGCCTCGTCCAGTACCAGGATAGGGGCATTTTTCAGGATGGCCCTTGCCACACAAACACGTTGCGACTCGCCACCGGAAAGGTAGACGCCCTCATCTCCGATACGGGTTTCATAACCTTGCGGAAGGCTTTCTATAAACTCATGGCACTGTGCGGCTTTTGCGGCAGCTACCACTTCCTCGCGTCCTGCACTAGAGTTTCCTACCCGGATATTCTCATAGAGGGTATCAAAGAAAAGGAAGCTATCCTGGAAAACAAAGGAAACAATGTCCATCAACTTTTCAGTGGGAATATCTTTGATGTTGACTCCTCCGATCCGTATTTCGCCTTCCGTTACATCCCAGAAGCGGGGAATCAGATTGGCTACTGTAGACTTTCCGGAACCCGAAGGACCTACGAGTGCCGTAATTTCACCTTGGTGTGCTGTGAAGGTGATGTCGCGCAGCGCTTCGGTACGGGTTGTCTCCGCTTTATTCTCATAAGCGAAACTAACCTTGCGGAATTCGATGTCATAACCAGCGGGTACTTGCGGCGTTTGTGCTTCTGGTACGGGCGACTCGGCAAAAATACGATCAATACGTTCTACGCCCTCGTCTATTTCCCGTGTGCCCGATCCGAGGAACATCAGTTTATAAATAGGGGAGGCTACTCCGGGGCCCATAATAATAAAGAATAGATAGACAGCGGCTAATGCTAGATTTTGTGGCTCATGGCTCAGTAATAGTAAACCTATCGGCAGAATGAATGTAATAAGTGAGTTCAGTAATATGGTGAAGACCATCATACCGGGTTCGTATGTATCGCATACTTTCAGTGCATATTCCTTATACGCCTCAATCTCACTATTGAAACGGCGGAATGACCGGACGCTCTGACCGAAGATTTTTACCACCGGCATACCGCGTACATATTGTACGGCTGAGGCGCTCATTCGTTCCTGTGTATCAAAGTAGATTTTAGTAAACTCCTGTGCCTTTTTCCCGAAGAAGTTGGCAAACTGTAATCCTATACTCAATACGATACAGAATAGACAGATCGCTGCCATCCATCCATTCAGGGAGAAGAAGATAATAAACATCAGAGTGACCGTAGCCAATACATTCACAAGGTCGGGGATGGTATGGGCAATGAAGTTTTCAATCTTTTCTACATTCTGTTCCATAATTTTCTTGATGCTTCCGGTAGATGTACCGTTCAGGTATCCTAACGATAAGCGTCCAATGTGTTCCGATAGCTTGATACGCAGTCCGTATAGGATACGGAAAGCTGCTACATGTGAGGCCATCAGTGCCGCATAAAGTAGTAATAATCCTCCGATCAGTCCGAAGAAGGCAAACCATCCCCAATATATCAGTATCCCGCTATCTATTTTTTCTAAGTCACTGGCGTGAAGCAGTAACTCCTGCAATACGCGGTATACCGACCAGTAGGGAACCAACATGCACGTAGCACTTCCTGCCGACAAGATACCGGCCAGGAGCAGCAACCCTTTCCGCTCGCCTGCAATCTCAAACAGGCGGGCGATTCCTTTTTTCTTTTTCAGTTTCTCTTTCATAATCATTATACTTTTAAAAACGAACAATATTCAGATTCATTCAAAAAAAGAGAGAGCTTATATTTTCATAAGCTCTCTCCAACCAGTTACTTCGAATGTGATGTATTCTGTGACTATCTGTTCCAAATCTTCTACCCCGACTCGGTGCATGATTAATTCCTCAAACATGGTGAACATCCATGCCGTGTGCAGGTGGATAGAAAAGTCGGTTACATTGATATTCATTTGCGGGTGTTTCTCTTTCATATCTCTGAAGTACTCTTTCACGAGTGATGTGGAGCGTTCGGTGAAGTTCTCCTTGAAGTTTTCCAGTGAAGAACCCTGTGCATGGAAAAATAACAATACCAACAATTTGCGATGCTTTTGTATCAATGTCATGTATTCTTCTATCACATATCTTAGGTATTCTGTGGAATACATTTCCATGATATCTGCTCCATAACGACCGTGATGTTCGTGCAGCA
>OGMF01000686.1_pt1 | contig 36921 bp, 52 predicted proteins | sample 1572921 | NCBI WGS metagenome assembly OGMF01 (sample SAMEA2581919, study PRJEB24529) | metagenome | biome: Human gut stool | place: China | collected 2011 | reverse complement strand
ACTGAAAGGGTGTCCAGCCTTTGTCTGAAACCCAGAGATAAAGTGTTTTCATGGTTAGTTATCTTTGTGCTTAAATTTTAAAACAGTTTATGGATTAAAATACAACCACCATTGACGGGAACGGAGCACTATTTTTTTGGTCCCCGAATTTTAGCCTCCCCTTTATAAATCTAATTTCCCGTGCTTTGTGGTAAATAAATTCGTGAAAATATCGAGTATCTGTACGCGCCGGAATCAACATTACAACTATTGTGTTGATTTTTTGTGCCTCCATGAAGCATTTACGAACCCATGCGTATATATCCCGACCGTATGGCGGATTGCAAAAAACAGTATTCCCGCCCCAATCTTTTCGGAGCCCGTCCTGCTCTTTGGTGTAGAATTTAACACACTTAGCATTATGCGGGGTGGCGCAAGGATCAAGTGTAAAATGAAATTCACTATTGAGTTTATCATAGAAATCCTGTGGTGTGGCCCACAAATCGGTCTTAGATGAAAACATCGTTTCTGTATTCATAAATTAGTTTTTTTTGTGTTTTACTTTCCGATTTGGTATGCAGGAAATCCAGCCCCAGAACGGTATGCGCCGCTTCAAGTAGTCCGGATCATCCTCATGGTTGTACGCCTCGGTCTCGAAGCAGGTGTAGTAGTACGCGCCCGGATAAGGCGGGATAATCACTTCGATCAGCCACGAAATGCCGTAGCAAATCCATCCGGCGAAGAGAATGCCGACCACCGTAAGCACCCAGCCCCACCAAGCGAACGAGTAGCTGATGGCGACGGGCAGGAGGATTGCCGCGGACAGCACGGCCAGTTCGATCTGCTGGGCGCAGTGGATTCCTTCATGGCGGCGCGTAGTCTCGTCCATGCTCCACGCCATCGGCTTCCGGGTAAAAGACCACAAAAGCCATGTTACCCAGTTAAACCCCTTGAACGGGATCAACTTGTTGTGAACTTCGATAGGTAGTTTCATCACAGGTTCAATTCATAGCCGTTAGACACTATCCACTCAATACGGTTGCAAAGGAGGTCGACAAGATCGAATTCGAGTTGCTCTCCAATGCACTGGTGCGTGTGGCTGTTTTCGTAGCGCAGGTTCCAACAGAAGTTATTGGACAGAGTTAAAGCGTAGTCATGATTCTGCCCAACTACGGCAGGAATATCCGGCGGCATCACTCCCAGCAGGTCGGCGACCGTGAAGGCGGGAATACTCTCCCCGCTTTTGATGTACTCTGGTGTGGCTTTATAGTGTGGTAAGACGGATAAATGGTATTTACCGCTACATGTAGCCCATACCATGCTCGCCTTCTCCGCGGGCACTCCCAGATCGATCAGCCGCTTCGACTGCTCGATGCTCGTTACTTGGTTTTCCATAGTTGATTGTTTTTTATTCGCATAATCCGTAATAACTCATACAGCTGTCTTTCCCACCCGAAAAGGTGGCTATGACTTTCATTTTATCGTTCGTTAAAGGTTAATTTTTCGCTTTTTTCTCTACCGAAATTAGACGTCCGGAGGCGTCGTAAACTCTCTTTTCCGTGTCGTTCTCTACCACGGTGTAAAGCAGAACGCCGTTTTTGTCCTTGACAATGTACCCGCTGGCCGTCTTGATTTTGACGTATACCACTTCCCCCTTGGAATCCTTTATCACCGTTTGATTTTGGCCATACGCGGGGGTCACAGCCATCAATGCGATGCAGATGATAACGAAAATGATTGCTGCCAAATAGGCGATGGTTGCTTTTGTCTCCTGTTTCATTTTTGTGATTTTTTTTGTTTGCTCCATAATTCCAGAATCTTCTTTTTTTGCTCCGGCGACATAGCCGCGAGCTGGGAATCCCTCACCTTTGCCTCGGCGTCTGCTGTCCGGCCGCATTCTGCGCACCGCTCGTCGAAGTATTCCGCGAACCACTGGTAGACTATCTGCCCGTCGAGACGCCCGTATAATGCGCCGTATTGTCCTTTTTTGGCCCGCGTCATCACAAGTCGTACGTCTGCCAGGTTTAGCGCGTAGAAATCCTCCAGGATCATGGAACACGTCTCGATGATTTGAAACCTGTTCATCTTGGCGGATATGTTGAGAAACGATTGCAGATCGTTGATCCATAGCGCCATGCAGGATATAACGAGCTCGTCTCCGTGGATTCGCCGAAGCCCCGACAGGGATTCCATTCCCGACTGAGCGCATTTTATCGGCGTGGACATGGCCCTACATGTCCTCATCCCCTCTCCCGGATAGAGTAGTGCCGAATGCGATGCGTTCGAACATGGCGCGTTCTTCGTCGGTAAGGCCTCCGGTGCCGCGATTATTTCCTGCTTTTGTTTCATAAACCCTATTCTGTTTTTGTGATATTGCGAATTCGAAAATACGTTTCCAGTCTATCGTCTTGCTTCGGCCTTTTTTCTTGTGCAGCCATCCGGCCTCCGTGGCCCAAAACTCCTTGCAGGCCTTTTCGAGTGTCAGTCTAATGTCGACGCCCGGGTTGAAACGCTTTCGCTCGTCCATCCAATCCCTGTCGTTCGTCCATCGCTTCCATGCATCCCGGCAATCTTGCAGGTATACGTCGAAGCTGTCGCGCCATGTAACCTCATTCGGGGTTTCTGGCTTTTTTCTCGCGCGTGCGCGCTTATAGTCTCTACCAGGATTATTAATACTCTCTGTTACTATCTCTGCTTCTTCGAGTACGTCAGTACGAGAAGATATAATACTACCAGTATCAGTATCAGTATCAGTATCAGTATCAGTATCAAGGTTCGTCTGGGTTCGTCTGGGTTCGTCTGGGTTTTTCTGGGTTTTGTTGGGTTCCCAAAATAACCCACTGGGTTCGTCTGGGTTTTTTGTGGATTTAGGACGTCCGCCTTTTTTGCCGTTATTCCTATTCCTCTCAACCACAGCGTCGTACCTCTTGTTGTTTTCGTCTATGTATGGCTTGGTAAGGTCGAATATCATAGCCACCACTACCGAATCTCCGCTATACTCCTCTCCGTCGAATCCATATCGCATGATCGCATCCAGCACCTCCCCTTTTTCGGTCATCGAAAGACGGTTGGTCGCTGTAAGCAGACTTCGAGGTATTACCATGGATTCTTTCATATTCGTTTAAATAAAAAAACCGCTCGTTCGATACCGGGGGGCAGCCCGGTATCTACTAAAGCGGTAAGTTGCATTTTGCCCCTGCCCGAGCATTCACACCGCAAATATAAACAAATTTTTCCATTCTCCAAAAAAAATCAGAACGGAGTGTCCGTCATTGCCTGCCTCATGATCTCCTCCATGTATGCTTTCCTCTTCGCTGCGCGGCTGCGTCTGTTTGCCGCCGCCCGCTGTCTTTTGGCTACACTCAGCGGGTTGGCCATGTTCTCCTTCATGTCCCGGCACCACCTCAGATTCGAGGCATTGTTGTTCTCGACGTTCGTATCAAGGTGATCCACGATTTTGTCCCCCCCCCCTTTTTGGGATAAAAGCTTCAGCTACAAGGCGGTGAACAAAGTAGTTGTACCTCCCTAAACGGTTGAATAACCGCACCCTTACGTACCCGTCGGCATTGTAATCCACCTTCAACACATGGGGGTCTCCGCGCCGCGTAGACACCACCGTTCCGTCCTCTCCGATCCAATATCCCGGGAACTCGTCGATGGGCTTAAACTTCACCCCCCCCCTGCACTCCGGGAATCGTATGAAATATGCATTCATTCATGTTGCCTATTTTTGGCGCCTTAGGGCGCATTTTACAATCTCTTCGAGGGTTGCATCCGGATCGGCATTCAAAGCCTCTAAAACGGCCTGTTTTGCCCTTTCTTTGGGGAAGCCCAAAGTGTTGAGAGCTCGTATCGCGTCCGCCTGCAATTCCTCGTTTATTTCCGGCGCTTCCGCTTCTGTCGGATCCGAATCCTCAGCCTCGGATTCGCCCCCGGCCTGCGGAGGCAGGCCGAGCGCATATCCTATAAAGTTCGACAACATCAGTAGCGGGAACAGGACAAGGCCAACGAGCCATTCCATCGCCGTGTTCATATCATCGTTCATGAGTTTTTACGTCTTGCCGGGGCATAGGAGGATAGACTGTCGTATCTATGAAGTCCACGCCCCCGAATTTCACTGTTTTCACTCGCCCGCTGGCAATGCGCATCTGCACACCCCGATAGGTGATTCCGCACCTGCGGGCGTATTCGGCTATTGTAACTACTGTCTCTTTCTGCTTCGGCTTCATCTTTTTCTGTTATTTTTCGGGTTCGTCAGTCACATCCACGGCCTCCTGCTCTTCGACGGCCGCAATATTGTCGTCCACTCCGTCGACATACTCGGGGGTCGCCTGCGACATATCCATCGAGGAGGGGGTTGCCATGTCGTATTTTAGCGCTGTGATAAGCTTCGAGTTGGCCATTACATCCATGCTACCCCATTTCATCAAGATGCGTTTGATGACCGTCTTTTCATACATGGCAGGCTTGTTTTTCTGCCACAAACCATTTTTGTTGTAGTAGCTTTTGCTGTACTTCTTGCCGTGCTCCTCCAGCTCTTCGACCGTCATGTACAGGTAGTGATCGCCGCCGTTTATGTAGCGAAGATAGGCTACATATCCGAGCAGTTTTGTGCGTTCGTGCGGCTCCTGGTTATACTCCATATCGCCCGTAAAGGGGTCGTGATACTTTATGTCCCCCTCATACACCGGAGCGGCCATCAACCGCTGGATCATCCCGGTATTGTTGGCAAGTTGCACCAGCCCGTTTTTCATCGGCATGAACACCGCCTTCTTGGTGACTACCTGCTGCCCGTTCTTGTACGTAGTCTCAGTGAAGGGAACGATGGCGGCCTGCCCGAATGCCGGATCGAGGGAAAGCCCCGTTGTTGCACAGGCCATGCACGAGCGCATGATGGATTTGGGCGTGCACTCCCGCAGCATTTTGTTCTCGGGAGCCACCAGCAGGTTGCGTACGGCCTGCGTGAATATCGGAGCCCTGTCGCCGAGCACCGCATGCAGGCGCGCCTGCACCTCCCCTTTTTTGTCCTCCAGCAGGGCGATCATCTCCTGCAAATTCGGGGTGGCGGTCTTGGCTACCATCCCCTCGCGCATTGCGCGTTCGTTCTTGTCTGTTATGGTTGTCATATTCCTAAAAAAAGCTCTAAGGTTGATGTTTTGAAATCGTTTAGTACCTCGTCACCCTCCGCGTCGAACGTGTGGAACTCCCACCATATCCACACCAGTTTTTCCATCCGCGTTTCCTTTTCTCCCGATCCCAGTGTATCGGTGTGCCAATACACCATAACGGAGGGGGTGAAACGCCAGCCTTCGCCCGAGATGCTGTCGGAGAAGTATGTATTCCCGTTGATGGCGTCCGTGAGGCGGCTTGCTACCTCCTCGTATTCCCGTGCTGTTATTTCTCGCTTCGTCTTCATGTTATTTGAATAATAATTGCCGCGTCGTACTCTCCTTTACATACTTGGCGTATATGTCCGGATTGTCCGCCTTTAATGCCTTCGAATCCAGCCTGCGGCTTGTTACAGTCTTGAATGTAGCCAGCGGTCGCCCGTCGTAGGTTATGGTGTCGTACTGCATGAAATACGCCTTAACCCGCTCTTCTGCCTTGGTGATCTCCGCCTGCATGGCGGCTACCTTCGACCGCTGCGCCCGCACCCACGCGATAATATCCCGTATCTCCGCATCTGCTTCCCGCGGGGCGGCTTCCGACACAGGCCATGCCAGTATAACGTCCTGGCCTGTCTCCACCGGGGGTATTTCGTCGCCCAAAATGTACCTTTCGAACCAATCCCGGCAGTACTCCACGATATAGGCGAATTTGGATCGGTCGAAATCGAATAGCGCATACACGAGCCGCTTGCCTCCCTCCTCCGCGGCTATGTACGCCGCATCGCGCTCCATGATCCCCATTTGGTACATGATCTGCGTGTACCACAGCATCGGCACCGTCTCGGGCGTCAGTTCCGGCAGGTGCATTTTCGTGTCCTTGCACTCCAGGATATACCGGGTACTCCTGCCCGCGGCGAAAACCTCCCTGTCGGGCGCTGCCTGCATGTAGGACGGGTATTTGTCATTGCGGTACACCTCGATCTGCTCGGATCGTTTGACGATCTTTTCCCCGGTCACCTGCTCGAACATGCGGGCAATCGCGTCCTCCTTGAAGCGCCCGCGGATCATACTGTCGTTATCCTCTTCGGCCGCGGTCTCCAAGGTCTCCATTTTCTTTACGCGCCAGTACTGGTACGGCGTCATATAGGGATTAAGCCCCATAATCGTCCCAACGTCGGAACTCCCGATAACGGGGGTGTCGTTGCGCGCATGTAACCACTCTTGTCGTGTTTTATAGGTCGTTCGTGTTATCATCTTGTATGCTCATATTTAGCAATTGGTTAATTTTATCCTCCCATCTTCCCCTTATTATCCCGCGCCTGTTGAACCGAAGGGCATGGAATTTCAGGCCAAGGGGGTACAAGTCCAGTATTTGACGGCGGGCACCCGAATAGATCAGCGCGCGTTTGGGTTTCAGTTCTCCCGGCTCCCACACACTCCCCCATGATTTTAAGCGCTGGTAAACCCGAATGCAATAGGGAGTTATGTTTCGCCAGCATATTACGCTGTCGTGTTGATCGGCATACCGTCTGAGTATTTGTACAAACTCGTCATTCCTTCGTTTTTGCAACTGCTGCTTCGTCTCCCGCTCCGTCATCATGAGTGCCGCATTCTTTTTCGTTTAACGCGAGGTAGTCGTCCAGTTCCTTCCTCCAGTCGCCTACCAGTTGATGCGCTTGCGACATATCCCCCTCCTCTATCGCCGCGTCGATCTCGTCGAGGAAGCCAATCTCCTTTCTTAGGCGTTCGTGCCCCTCCTTGCCGTAGTAGTTTGCGGAAATCAGTTTGAACCCGTCCGGGGTGGCCTTTGTCCCGTGCTTCAACTCCATGCAGAAGGTAGTCCCTTCATGCTTATAATATCGAGCCGTGAAATGTATGCCGGAACGAATTCCCGATGAAGTCTGCGTGTAACCCGGCCCCGATCCCTTAAACCCGGGGCACACTTGGGCCATCGCTTCGTTGTATACCCTATAATTGGCTATCGCCAATTGCCGCGCCTGCTCATATCTTTCGGCGCGTCTTTGGTTGAACGCCCGCCAGGCTTCCACGTCCTCCGCCGTGGAATCCTTGGTAATACATGCGGGTTCATCGTTGCAGACGTCCGAATAGCCATTGCATTCGGGATACACGGGCAGCATCTTCAGTAGTTTGAATTCCGCTACCTTCCACCATCTCGCGCATGGATGCAACAACATATAGTCCTCCCCGTCCTTGATCCCTATTTCTACCGACGAGACGACGGGTGATCCGTCGGCGATCCCGTAGAGTGTGCACGGCGTGGCGCCCGATTTCTTCAGCACCTCCGCTGCTTCCGCTTCGATAGTGTCGCGCTTTTCTTTCAGTTCGGCGCTCAGGACATAATCCTGGCCTTCTTTGGCCGCTTCGACCCATTTCATTGTTTTTTGGTTTTTAAATATTCGACAAATTCGGCGTCGTGCCGTCTCTCTTCGATGCGGTTGTATTCCCTCCACCGCTCCAAATCTTCGGGGCTTGAATCCTTTGTGATAGGCTGCGGCATAATCTTTTCCCTCTCTTCGTATGGCATCAAACTAAATCCGGGGAAAGGTCGCAGGGGTTTGTGCAACGAAATTTTATCGTTGTCCCCGTCGGTTGGGTATATAAACATATAATCCTTGCCGTCTTTGATGCCAAAACAAAGGCCCGTTATCCTTTTGCATCCTGTTTCATCCGTGAAAAGCGAATACACGGCCGACGGCTTGGCTCCTGTTTTTTGCAATATCTTTGCAAGGTGTGACAATACGGTTTCCTCCATCAATTTGTATTCCGGCGGAATGCCGTATTTTTTGGCTTGTTTAGGGGTCAGCCATTTGTATTTACCCTCTACTCCTTCTTTGTAAAGCGTTGCCATATTATTAGGTTTTTAGTGTAAACTATTGTCGGGGTGAAAAGCCTGCGTGTGTCGTCGGGAATATAAATCCCGTTTTCGATGTTGTTTTTCATGGCGTATACTGTGTGTTAAAATGCGTTGTTCTGAAGGTGCAGGAGGACGACCGCCGCAAAGGCGGCCATTCCTGCCAGCACTGCCGCCCATAGGGCTAGTAGCTGCCTTACTCGATTTTTATCCATATCCGCAAAGCCTGTTCCTGTATTTGGATGGTTATCACGCCTTCCCTGAGGGCCGTACTTACGCCGAGGCATCGGCGTACTGCGATCTCTTCGATAGCCTTCAAGGCCTCGTAGCTATACTTCACGTACGCCCCGATCTCCTGCGTCTCGCGGAAAATATGTATCGCGCTTATCGTGTCCTGGGGCATCTCCTGGGTAAAGGCGTACGCCCTTTCTGCCAGTTCGTTCATTGTTTTCATAATTAATTGATTTTTAATTTGATATAATTGTTATGTCCGCTGTCATTCGTGGGCTTATGCCTTGTATACTGTCAGCGCCGCACCCCGAAGCAGTCGCCATGCCTGATTTAGTGCCCGCCCTTGTACCTGAATCCATGTTTCGATCCGGGTCGGCGGCATAATCATTCCCGATCGGCTCGTTTTACGCTTCATCTCCGAGGGACTACACAAGCGTTTGGCTATGTCCGCGCTGCACACGAGCGAGCAACCTCCCTTGTCCCAAGCGGAACGGAACCGGGTATTCTCGATCTCTTCCCTGATGCGGGCTACTTGGGTGTCGGTAAGGGCAACGCCCGAGGTAGTGAAATTAACGTGTGTCATGACTTTCGGGGTTTTTTGTGTTTATAAACTGCATTCGTGTATTTCCATCCCGCCGAGTGCTGAAACTTCGACAATATAGCCCGTGTTCGTTTGGTGCACTGCTTCCACACGTAACGTAAAGCGGAACAGAAGCCAGCAGGAAAAGGCAGTGAGCACCACCAGCGCGGCGGCCTTTATGGTATTGTTAGTGCTTTTCATGGTTCGAGTATATTATATTAAGTATGAATAATGCCCAATCTATCGAGCGGCGCGCCTCTTCTTCACTGATATAGTAGCAATTAAATTCGTCATAAAGGTTACCATTTTTTGCCCTTTCCCGAATTGTATTTCGTTCTTCTTCGCTGTTGCATAGTATTTCAACGGGTCGCGGCTCGTGGTAGTCTGAGAGCCGCACGCCGTATACCTGAACGGCATACAATGTAAGTTTATAATTCTGATTCATTATTTCCGGGATTATTATGCTATATAATCGTGCGCGTATCCTATCAGCCTCCAGTTAGACCCGTCGAACCAAATGCGGCGGTAAATTGTGGCAAGTTTCACGGGGCGCACCTCGTAGGCGCAATATATTGCCCATAATTCACGGGCGGCCTCTTTTCTTGTTTTCATGGCTTTCGGGGTTTAGCAAATACAAGACATTAACATTCTATACGCCTGGAAATACGCGCGGGCCTGCACGTCCTGCCAGCCCTCCCGATCGTTGGGGGCTTTGTTGCCGTTGTCGGTGCGTTTTAACTCCGAAGGAGTGCAGAGGTTTTTTGCTATATCCCCGTCGTAGATCAGCGCGCCCCCGCCATAACAATAGGCGTTCCAGTCGTCCGAACCGTTTAATAATGTTTCTTCATTGAGTTCCGGAATTGGTCGGCCGTTGTTATCGCAATACTCGCAAATGTCTATGTAGCTTCTCAGCAGATTGAGCGCAAAACCTTTCACGCCTCGACCCCAGCACGACCGCGTTTTAACGGCTTCCAGACGTGCCCGGATTTCATTTACTTCGTTCTTCCAGTTGTTGGAGTTGTTCGTTTGACTCTTTTTCATGGCTTTAAATGTTTGTTTCATTAACTTCGAAGGGTGTGATACCTGATCCTCCCTTTCTCTATTACAAAGATAGTATAAGATTTTATACCACGCAAGCATTTCACAAACTTTCTTCATCGTTTGTTCTTATGCAAAACAAACACACCATAAGTTTTTACCATCCGAAAGCCTGCCAGGCTGAGACCTCCGCAACCCGCTTCACCCAGACCCAACGATCACGCACGCACACGCACACGCACACACAACGGGTTCCGATTACATTCACAAAAACTCGGGAGTTTGCTATGAGTACCCCCCCCCTTATATATTATTCTTATCATTCATATACATTAAGAACGTGTATAGTCGCAGGGAGGGGCATTTTGGGGGTGTTTTGAGTGTGTGGTGAAAGAGGATAGTTTTGGTCTGTTTGGCCGGGTGGGGAGGGGGAGCCGACAGGAGAGGAAAGAGGGAGCTGGGCGAGGGAGCGAGGACGGACGCGGGAGCAGGAGGTGGCCGGGGGATTGCCAGCCCGAAGGTGGGAGCGAAGGGGGAAGCGAGGGGACGGGGCGGGAAGTGGAGGCCGGGCGAAGGGGGAAGGCGTGCAGCCTGAGCGAGCGGAACAACGTGGAGCGAGCGAAGGAAGGAGACAGCCACCGGGAAGGGGTGCGGGTCTTTGGTCAACAGCCGCCCGGGGTCTGGAGCCTTTCTAACACTCGAGATATTCGCGGGCAGTGTTTCTTGTGTCTTGGGGGGGGGTACGGGTCTTTGGATTTTCGGGGGTATGTTTTGTGTGGGGTTTTGGTTATTGAGGTGGGGGGGGCTTGGATTTGGACGGTAAAGATATTATTACTATATTTGTACAACAATCTTAAACAATCTGATTAATGGGCGTAAATAAATCAATCACCATCGAGGGGGCTACTTTCCGGTTCGAGGTGAAGTTGAAGGACGGGGTTATGCACGTTTCTCTCTACTCGGGCGAGGGCGAATCGGCTCATGCCATCATGACGGCCGATGAGAGCAAGGAGGTAGTCGAGGCGCTGGATATAGTTCGCGGGTGGGTGAAGCCGAGGGAAAACAGACCCTTTACGGATCAGGAGCTTAAATTCTGAGGTTATGACCGGGATATTCGGATATTATCTTCGCGTCTACGTGACGGCGAATTTCGGCGAAAAATACGACAACGGGGTGAAGCTCATGCTGGATTCGGGGCTTCTGAACGAGACGGCGGCGCAGTGTGCCGTGATATGCTGCTACGTAGACAACTGGTGCAGGACGCATTCGGGGCCGCGGCAGGAGGCGTTCGCGGCGGCGGCCGAAACATTCAATGTTGCCGTATACACGGTACGGCATTACTATTACGACCTGAAAAAAAGGTACGATATCTTCAACAAAAACAACAAAGATTATGAAAAAACTGCTTCGTCTCGGCCGGAACAAGAAGGTCGGGACAAAAACGACGGCCGAGATTAAAGCGTGGCTGGAGACGCACGGCATCGACCGATCTACGGCCGCGCACATTTCGGGGTTCATGAAGGCGCACGACATCGACCTCGGTGCCATCCGCCTCTGCTCCTACGGCCTCACCTACTCCTTCGACGAGTTCCTGGAGTGGTTCAAAAACGACGATTCCTCGCTCGTCCCCGTCGAAAACAAGTTCGCGATATTCTGGAACTCCTCGCACGCCGAGGCCGTCATCGCCGTATTCACGAAATACACGGACGGCATGTGGCTGTCTTCCGACGGCATGAGTTACGACAACTGCTGCCGCTTCGTGTCTATGGCGCAGTACCGCATGATCCTCAACGTCCCCGACGACATGAACATCCCCCTGCCGCTCGGGTTCCTGGACGAGATTCGAACGAAAGAAACCGAAACCCCCGCCGAAGATGAAAAGTAAATCCTATTCCGTGGCTACGGGCTCCGAAGCCGTCATAACTCGTCAGCCGAAAGGCATGACGCAGGAAGAATACCGCGCCCTGCGGCGCGAGGCCGACCGAAAACTCAAACTCAGACTGCGCTACGGAACGATCATCTACGTGGCCTCCGAGCTGTTCTCCGAGAACGGCATCGACATGATCCGGCGCTTCAAGCCCTATCGGCGCCCCTCCAAATCGGCCGCCGTGAAGCTCGAATCTATGCGCAAGGGAAAAAATATGCGCACCCGCTTGGAATTGAAAAACTAATTCCCTATATTTGTTCCCGGAATGTTTCTGTGGCATTCCTGAATGTAAATAAACACCTCACTTCCTGGCTTATTTTTTCCTCCGTTCCCGCTCCAGGGGCGGAGGTTTTTTTATTAATTTTTTCCATAATTCACGCCCTTCGTGGTAAATTCTTATATTTGGGCGTAAAAACCGAGCTCCATGGACGACAGGAAATCCGCAATAGACTTTTTAAAGACCGCGACAGCAGTGCCGCAGATGCCTGATGCGACGCCCGCGGAGTGGGAGTGGCCTATATCGGAGCAGGTGGAGAAGCAACTGAAAATGATGGGCGTCTACGACATAATGCGCGAGCAGATATACATCATTGGCACCTCCGCATCGAAGGCGAAGATCGAGATCGCCAAGTCGAAGATCGACGGCCTCACCAAGTCCATGAACCTCATAAAGGCCACCATGTCCGTACTGGAATCCTCCGGATCGGACGTGGACGAGAACCGCATATCGGAGATCGACATACGCATGCACCTCGATGAAGATGATGATAGCCAAGAGTAGAAAGGCCGGATGCCTCGACATGAACATACACCTCACGCGCAAGCAGAGGATCATGTGGAACCGCCTCAACGACGGCCAGTGGAAGGAAGTGCTCTTTTACGGCGCCTCGCGCTCGGGAAAGACTTTCGTCATTCTGTACTGGCTCATCGTGCAGTGCGTGGCGCACAAAGCCAACTGCCTCGTGCTCCGCAACCTCTTCACGTCGCTTCAAACCGGAATGCTCCAGCAGACCCTCCCCGCGGTGCTCAACGCGATAGCCAAGCACAACGGTTACGCCAAGTGGCAGGAGATAACCATGAAGGACGGGACACCGTTCGCAAAGTATAACGGCAAGGACAACTACCTCATGTTCTACAACGGCGCCTACATAAAATTCGGCTCCATACGCGGGTCGGCCAACGACGAGAGCCAGTTCGATAAGATTCTGTCGTCGGAATGGGGTCATATCTTCATCGACGAGGTGTCGGAGGTCGAGGAGAGGGCGGTAGACACCCTCCGCTCACGACTGGCACAAAAACTACCTGTGCGCAACAAGCTTCTGTTCGCCCTCAACCCCACGCGAAAAACCGGATGGACATACGTCAGGTTTTTCAAGCACGAGACCCGCGAGGGACTGGCGATCCCCCCGGAGCAGACGTCGAAGTTCCTGGTCGTGAAGTTCTCACTCAACGACAACATGGAGAATGTCGCCGACGACTACCGCGAGACCCTGGAGGCCATGTCCACGCTCATGCGCAAGCGCTTCCTGGAGGGCGACTACTTCGACGAGAGCGAAGGGGAGATTTTCAAAAAAATATGCTGGAGCGACGTGAACCCCGATCTGCGCTTCCCGACGCCCGAGGAGTGGATAGACCTCATTATCTACACCGACCCGTCGGCCAAGGACAGCCGCAAGAGCGACTTCAAGGCGTCGCTGCTCATGGGCAAAGCCCGCGGCCGAATATGGCTCATCGACGTGCTGGCCGTGCAGGGCACCTCCCTGGAGATGATGAAAAATATTCGTCAGTTGTACCTCGAAAGCCCCAATCGCCTCATAACGCGCATCGTGATGGAAAAGAAGCAGATCCCCTTGGACTTCAAGACCACATTCGACCAGTTCCAGGCCGACACGGGGTGGATTTGCCCCCTGGAATGGGACACCCGGAACATGGGCGACAAGTTTACGGTCATCGAATCCATCCTCGATCCCCTCTTCACGTCCGACAGGTTCGTATTCAACGCCAAGCTCAAAGATACCAACCGCGGCGAGGAAGCCGTGAATCAGTTCCTGTTCTTTTCGCGCAAGGTCGATCCCAACCGCAAGGACGACATACCCGATGCGGCGGCCAAGGGCGTATCGCTCATGAACCGCGCGGGCGGAACCGTGGGCTCCGCGTACAAAAGCTCCGGCATCATAGTAAAAAAACCAAAACGTTTTATATCATGACCGAGAATGTCAAGATTTACACCCCCGAGGAGCTCGAAGCCCTGGGTTGGGAATTTACCACGCTGAACACTATATACAATCCCCAGTACGATCAGAGTTTCCTAGAGCTGATGCTCTCGGAAGATATACCTGCGGACTTGCCGTCCCCGACGTCGCTTCAGAAGTTCAAGCCCTACTTCAACGGCCCTAAGACGATCCCGTCGCTGGGCTACAACAATTTTACACCGATACAGATCTTGTGCGACGTGGAGAAAGATCCCGACGTCGCCACCGAGGTTATACCCGAAAAATGGGTCTTGAACCTGAAGGCAGGGGCATTCGCGATTACAGGACTTAGGGCCAACGAAGCCCTTACGCTCAAATTCATCCTCTTATGTTACATAAAGGGAGACACTCCGCTCCCGATCCAAATAGCGTGGAGAAGAGGCGCTTCTTATATCTGGAGTGTCGCATACGACACCTATGCATACAAGTGGCCTGTGTCGGGCACTACCCCCCCGGGTATCGAATGCAATATTCTTTTGAACGGATTAAAACCCGGCGATTCATTCCAGATAGGCATAATCAGGGACAACAAGGCGTCCGCCGATAAAAACCTGTACATCTATGGGTTCAATCTTTACGGAGCGACTATCATGCGTTCGTATACTACGGCCAAGAAGAAGTTCACAGACCCCAAGACCGGGGAGGTTCGAAGCTATGCCAACGACCCTGTATTGTGCACCTCGCCCGCGGATTCGCGTCAGTCGGCCGCAGAGTACGCCTCATGCATAGAGTACGGGGAGCAGGTTATCGTGGCCGCGGAACCCGGTAAAATGTACTTCCCCGAGGAGGAGCTCTATCAGTGGATCTCGCCCCAGCAGCTCGATCAGTTCAAGAAAATGTACCCCGACTGTGTGGAGATTTCCTACAACAGCGCCCTGGGGTACGTGTACAGTCAGATCGGGGAGCTTTACGACATAGCCTCGATACTGGCCGGAGACACCAACGACGGCACGGCGAAGATCATGCGGTGGATATTAACCGTCCTGACGGCCTACAATATCACGAGCCCATCGGCACGGCACTCCGAGACCCTGCGCGACAACTACGAGATGGTCGTAAAGAAGGTCACAGAGATGAAAAACGGGGCTACGACGCTGCATGATGCCCCGATAAAGGAGACCCCGAATGCGTGGGGTACGGTAGTAAACGGATCGAAAAACAAAATGCGCGGATAAATGGCACAATTTCATACCCCGAGGCAGCAGCCTTACAACCCCTTCCGCCCTATTGGGGCGCCGAATGTAAAGTCGAGGTACATTCCCAACCAGTACTTCGTCGAGTTCACTCCGAGCTGGTGGCGAAATGCCATCGACAACGCGGTGAACTACTCCGACCTTACGATGGTGGACACCCTGTATTCGTGGTGCATTCAGTCATCGCCGTTCCTGGTGAGCCAGATGAACAAGCGCCTGAACCCCATCGAGAATGCCGTGTTCGCGTTCTACCGCGACGGCGAGATCGACGAGAACCTCACAGAGATGATAACCCGCACCCGGTGGTTCAATAAGATGAAGCGCGAATTCGTGCTCTCGAAATTCTACGGCGTGCGTATTGTCGGCATCGACGTCGAGAAAGACACCATCACCAGCTACCCGCTGCGAAACATAGACATGGTGAACAGGGCGATCCGGTCGCAGACCTACGCCATAGAATCCGTGGCCAACGTCGACGATTACGACAATATGTTCTACATGCAGCCCGACACCGACCAGGATTTCAAGATGGGAATGATGCAGCAGATTTCCCGCGCTATGATCGGCATTGTGGAGGCATACAACAACTGGTCGGTGACGAGCGCTACATACTCATATCCCCGCACCACCGTGGGCTTCATCGACGGGAACGCGCAGGCACAAGCGCTGGCCGAGAATATCGCCAACAACCTCGACCCGCTCGACACCCCCGTGCTTCCCTTCAAGCAGAACCTCGACAACAAGGAGAACGTCTACCAGGTGGAGGTCAAGCCCCTCCAAACCCAAATGTACCCCGATGCCTTCCGCGTGTTCAAGGAGTACATAGACAGCTACCGCGCGGAGATCATGCAGGAGGTGACGGGAGGTACTCTGCTCGGTGCCACGGAGAAAAACACCAACTCCGAGCAGCTCGCGCAGATACATATGTCCCTCTACGAGGCACTGTGCAACGCCGACAAGCGCGACTTTGCGAACTTTATCAACTACGAAGGCGCCATCCAGAAGATCGGCCGCCTGCTCGGCATAGATATGTCGGGCGTAAAGCTCAGGGAGGTGCCCGATACCACCATCAGCGTGGATAAGTTCGAGCGCATAGGCCGCGTGCTGGCTTCGCAGGGCATGGCATACAGCCCTGAGGTCATGCGTAAGGTAGGCATGGAGCCCTCCGACATAAATACGTCCGTGCGCAACAACAACTGGACGGAGGTTAAATTGCAGGCCAAATCCATTATGGCGAAAATAAAGTCGGCACTCACGCCCTCCAAGAAAACAAACGACAATGGAGACGATAGCAGACCTGAGGAGGAAAATTAATACCGCCATCTACAACATCAAAACCCAAATTCCGGCCAAGGTGGCCGAAAGCATGGCCGGGGAAACGCGCCTCAACTTCGAGCGCGAGGAGTATGGCAACGACGGCACGCCCCGGAAATGGGCGGACAGATGGGGAAAGAACCTGAAATCAAAGAGATTCGAAAACCTCGAATCATACCTCCGCTATCCGAAGCTGCGCCACAGAGGCCGTCTCGCCCGGAGCATCACACCCTTCTATGGGAGAGGTTTTGCCGGGCTGCGCGCCGCGGCGCCCTATGCGGAACTCCAAAACACGGGGAAAGGCACCCGCACCGGAGGCAACTCTTTCCGCACGCGACCCTCGTCCTCGACGCCCGTGCGGCTCGGAACCAATCCCGTCGCCCGACCCTTTATGGGCGTTGGCCAAAGAACCGAGCTCAATACGCTCCGGCTATACTCCCGAGAGATCGCAAAACTGGTGTAGAAAAAATTTTATTTGCGAAATATTTTCCTTTGCACTACATTCGTAACGTCCTATACTGAAATTATGAGCGGTGAAATTTGCAAAGCAATAGTTACGGCACTGCGGGCTTCGGAGCTCGTGGACGAAAATAATGTCAGTATAGTTCTCGCAAACGACAACGGAGAGGGGACGGTGAACACCGATCTCCCGGCCATAGCCGTAAGCGTGAAGGGAACCGAGCGTGACACCGGGGAGTTCATCGGAGGCATGATCTACAATCAGTACATCGTGCAGTTGTCGGTGATAACTCCGTTCGAAAACCAGGCCGCGTCGCCAGACGATGGCCATCAGTACGATCAGATGAACCTGGCATACAAGGTCATGCTCTATATGGCCGCGTGTTCGCGGGGGGTAATAAAAAACTCTGCGGGCGAATGGGTGCCGCTGGACTTTTTTACCGAGCTGAGGCAGAAATACGGCTTTACGCTCCTTTACAAGGAAACCGAGACCTATCAAACGCTGGCTATGAAGCGCGAGATGGCAGAGCTCCCCGTGCACAACACGCGGCTCATATACGTGGCCAACTTCGTTGACAAGAGCACCTACGAGCAGGATTCGTTCCTGTGTGATGCGATAGAGATGAAGTGCCTGTGCGATACCGTCAGAAACACTAATTCATAAATCTGACATGGCAAAAGCGACATATCAAATACTCTCGAACGAGGCGCTCAACAGCAAGGGTTTCGTGGTGCTCAACTCCAGCATCGACTGGAGCAGGTACCTCAAAAATCCGATCCTGCTGCGCAACAAAGATACGGGAGAACATTTCGGCCAGCCCATCGGGCGCGTCGAAGATATTCATTTGGAAAACGGCAGGTGGATCGGAAAGCTGGTGTTCGGCTCCTCCGAACTCGCACAGGCCGCAAAAAGAGATTACGAAGCCGGAATACTCAACGGAGTATCTATATTCGGTAGGGCGCGGATCGTCGAGCGCAATGGCAGGAAATACACTACATTTTTCGAGGTGTGGGAGATTTCCCTTGTCAACATACCGTCCAATCCCGATGCAGTGGCGATACGGGGAGAGGATAACGTTGGGTTGTCGGCAGTATCATTCGTGCCGGACAGCATAGAGATCGAACAGATCGAGAGCCTGTCGGCATACCAAACAGACATCATAAACCAATTTGAGAACAAGATGAAAAACGAGGAAGAGAAAAAAGTCCCCGAAACCGGGACGGAGCAGGCTTTCGACGACCGCGTGTCGCTGAGCGCCATGTCTAAATTCCTGGAACTTATCGGACTGGCACCCCGAAAGAGGCTTCTCCGCGCGGATGAAATAGACCGCGACGCCAACCAGGACGACGCGGATGCCGGGCAGGATCAGCGTGATGCCCGCGAGGATCGCCGCGCTGCGCGCTATGAACGCGAAAAGGACGATGATGCCGAAGCAAAACGGCGCGAAAAGGACGCCGAGCGCGACGACAAGATGGCCGGAAAGGACGAGAAGGAGGCCGACAAAGACCGCCGAGAGGCCCGCGAAGAGAGAGCGAGCGCCCTGGCCGCAGAGGCCGTTACCGAAGCCCTTGCCGCAGCCACAGACGCGGCCATAGCCGACGCCAAGGAAACCAAAGCCGAGGCAGCCAAACCCACGGCGCTCTCCGCTGCGGAGGATGCGCGAGTATTCAACGACAAAACAATCACAAAAACCAAAACAATGGTAAAACCCTTTTTCAAGTACATCGACGACCCTGAAAATATGCCGAAGATTCAGGCAATCATGGGTCTGTCCGCCTCCTCGGGCACTGCCGACGGCGTTGCCGAGGTGAGCTTGTCGGCCGCACAGGACGCCGACGTTCGAGAATCAATTCAGGAGTTGTCCGCATCCATGCTCTGCGACCCCTATTTCATGGCCACCGTGCAGAACATGACCTTCCAGGTCAACGACGGACGCCGTGAGAGTGTCGTCGACACGATCCAGGGTCTCGCCTCGGGCGAAAAGTCGGGTCAGTTCGTGCAGAATGCCGACCTGGCGAAGATTTCATGGCTCTCGCTGTTCGTTCGCCAGCTCTTCCCGCCCAACACGTGGGCTGACCGTGTACGCCGCCTGTCGGTGCGCGACAAGGAAGGCATCATCTGGGTGGAGAGCGCCGTCAACCCGGACATCTACTTCGGAGATCGCGCGCCGCTGAATGCGCCCAACTACCTATACGACGACCTGCCGCGGGGGTTGCAGCGCAAAGTGTTCTCCATGCAGCCTATTGTATGGCAGCCCGCGAACTCCGACGTCCTGGCCTACAACGACCGCGCAACGGGCCAGTTGGACGCCATGGCCAAAATGTCCATGTGCATCCACAACTACTGGCTCCAGACCATCGCCGAGGCAGTTCCCGCAGCTAACCATCTTACAATGTCCGGCGCAGAGTTCGATTCGTCAAAACGATTCCCGATCAACTCGGCCGCCGCTGGCAAGCTGCTCGGCATGACCCTCAATGACCTGCTCGCCGCACAGGGTCGCTTCATCGCCCGCAACCTCAACTTCCGCCGAGGGAACGGTGTGGCTGTGTTCGCAGAGCCCTACTACACGTCGCTGGTGCAGACCGACAAGGTTCAGAGCATTCTGACGCAGCAGTTGTCGAACGCCCGTCCCGAAGGCTTCACTTACTCGGGATTCGACGTCATGGCTCGCTCGGTCATCGCTGCCTACAACACTGCAACTTCTACGGTCGTGGATGCGGAGACTTATTTCGACAAGCCCGTCACCTTCGCAACCGGAGCTATCGACACCGCTCATGTGAAGCCCGTGCTGGCCGCAACGGTTTACGACATCGGCCTCGGATTTATCCCCGAGGAGGTCGTTGTGGCAATCGGCAACACGAACATCCATATGGTGTCCGACCCGAACAACTACGGTTGGAAAGTGTCGATGGATATTTCGACGGGTGCCGGAACTCTCCGAAGCAGCGCAGCAGGCATCGTTCTGTATCGCCCGACGGCAGCCGCCGGAGCGTAACGCAACACACACAGAAAAAACCAGCCCGGCATGTTGTCGGGCTGGTATTCCAAAAAAAAATCAATATCAACAATTTAATTCCCCCCTTTAAATTATGATTCAGATCGCAACATTCACCCGCAAGTTTTTCATCGAGCTCGTAAAGCAGCTCCAAATCTACGGCACCCTGTACGTCACTGAGGACGGCAACATCTACGTCAACGAATCGCAGGCGCAGACACGCTGCCAGTCCCGCGAGAAGCTGGCACACCTGAACGGAGAACTCGTCCAGGAGCTCCGCTATGCCCGCGTCGACAAATCCAATCCGCCCAAGGACACCGCGGAGTTCGAGGAGATGCTCGAGAACCAGTTCCGGGCACGCCGTCAGGCAGCCAAGAACTCCCTGGCAGAGGCCGAGAAGGAACGCAACAAGCCCGTCATGTCCGATGCCGAGGCAGAAGCCCTGCTCGACGGCAAGACCCCCGCTCCTGAGAAACAGGAGGAGGAAGCCGCAACAGAGGCGCTGATCGAAGGCGTGGAGTATGCCAAGGTTCGGGATGCCATCCGGGCAACCGTGAACCCGAAGCTGCACCACAGCGCCGGGTACTCCAAGACCCTGGAGGCGTACAACGCCCTTTCCGACGAGCAGAAGGCCGCAGTCGGTGCAGAACTCGCAAAATAACAAAACCTACGCAAATATGGCAGTAGTAGATATTTATACAACTTTAGGCGACACCAGGCTGGGCAACACCACGCCCAGCGATGGTATTGGCATGATCGTCGCCCCGGCAACGGCCTCCTCGGGATCCGGAAGTGCGAAATTCGCGCTCGATACCGCCTACCTCATTACCTCCGTTGCCGACCTTACGGCGATGGGTGTGACCTCGGGAACCGGAGCCATGCTCCTGTTCCAGGTGGAGGAGTATTACGCCAAGGCAGGTAGCGGCTCTCGCGTGTGGGTCGTGGGGTATGCTCAGGCCGAATACAAGACATTTATTTCGGCCAAGCTGGAATCCATCATCAGCGGTACCACGGCGTCGAACTTCGACCTGCGTCCGCGCATGATATCCTTCGCATCGCCGCTTCCCACGTTCCAGGATTTCTCAGGGACGACCGAGGGGAAACTCCCGGCTACCCACAAGACCCTCATTGGCAACCTGCAAACCGTACTCAACAACCTGTTCCAGCAGTCGATCCGCATGGTCGGCATCTTCGACGGCGTTGTTTGCGTTCCGACAGGCAAGACCATCCTCACCACCGACCTGAGTAAGCTGGAGAATCTCGCAACGCTCAAGGCACCCCGCGTGGCCTATCAGGTTACAACTTCGACGCCCGGCATGTCGGCATCCGTAGGCCGAACTCTCGGAATGCTGTCGAGCCTGTCGCTGGCGACGTCTCCCGGTGCCGTGACCACTGCCGGGGCAGCAGGCGACATCGACTATTTTGTGGATGTCACGGCCAGCTCCGACCCGCAAGATATCAACACTCCGGTATCGAAGCTTGTGCCTGCGAAGTGCAACCTCCTGGGTAAGAACCAATACCTCTTCACCCGCGTGCGTCCGCAACTGGCAGGCGTATACTACAACGACGGCGCCACATGCAACGATCCGGAGATGGCTCTTTCGGAAATTTCGTTTGTCCGCGTGGGCAATGCCGTGTGTGACAGCGTGGAGAGATTCTTTGTCAAGTTGCTCCAGGAGAACATCCCGACGGATGCCTCCACCGGAGCGATCGACGCGGGATTCAAGTCCGGAACGCTGGCTCAGCTCGACGAAACAGAACTGACACCCCGTATCAACCGCGGAGAAGCACAGGCCATCAATGTAGATTTCGCCGCCAAAGACGGCAACTACAATATGTCCAAGGCTATCCAGGTTACCGTGGAGGTACTTCCCCTTAGCCCGCTCCGCGAGGCATATATCGAAACTTTCTTTGTAACTACGTTAAACTAAACGCCATGCCTAATCCTTATGTAGTGCCCTCGAAGGACGTCCAAATCTACCTTACTTTCGAGGGGCTTCCAGCAATCAAGATCGGCACGGGTACCTCGCTCAACTTGCAGTACTCGCAGACAGTGCAGGACATATTCGCTATCGGGGAAACAGACCCTATCGACCTGGTGCAGCTCAACGCTCAGTATGCGGCCACTCTGTCGCACCAGACCGGGGAGCAGCACACCATCCTCGATGCGATCAACGGCGCTCTTCCGGCCGGGCAGACGCCCTATGCGTCCATGCTCCAACTGCCGCCCTTCACGCTGACGAAAACCATGTCGCTGCGCAACAGCGCGACGCCAAAGACCGTCTCGGAATCCCTGTTAGGGTGCAAGTGCGAACAGTCGAGCTCGGACACTAACCGAAACGACGCGGAGACGCTTTCGTCCATCAACATCCGTGCCCGTGCCGTACAGCGCTCGGTCGCACCCATCCAAACTATTGTGTAAACCAGGACGGGCGGGCACCCCAAGACCCGCCCGTCTTTAAAACCCAAAAATTATGTCGCAAATACAAGAAACGGAGCGCCTAGACCTCCAATACACCGTCACGGCCTCGTATTTCGTCCCCTCCTTCAACAAAGAAGGTCATATGATCGAGGAGGAGAAAAAGAACCAAAATATCGCCTTTTGGCGTTTACAGCGTCGCAACATCGAGCACTCGAAGCTATCCATGTCGATCCTGTCGCGCGAGGAATCGGAGCAGAAGGGAGTTATTGGCCTGGCCATGGACTTCATCAAAGCCTGCTGCGTCGACGACAAGGTGCGCGAAGATTTGCTCGGCGACGCTCTCGCCTGCGTGGAAATCTTTCAGTCGGAACCTGTCAGCGAGGACTTCCGCCGTTTTTTCGGGACTTGGGAGTTCTTGAAGGCGCTCCCGAAGAATCCATCCGGCAAAAAATAGAGGAGTATGCGAAGGACGACCCTCTGCTTATCAAGAAGGCCGTCGTCTCCAGATACTTCCATGAGCCTTACTCTGACATGGAGAAAAGGCTAAGCATCAATGATATAGACAAGTTATATACACTTGCGCTTCACCTTGTCGACATCATAGACATGGCGCCCTTTAAATCTAAAAAATAATGGCAACATACACCATACGCCTCAACCTTGGGGGAGACGTCATCGAACGTCTTACTCGTGCCAACGCACTGAGTGACCAACTGGAGCGCAAGACCAACCGCATGTCCCGGAATGGCCGAGGCGGAGGCGGAGGCGGAGGTGGTGTGGCCAACTATCCGAACCTGCGGCACGGATGGCACGAGCGCATGTCCTCCATGTATGACGTGTCGCGCCGATTCGGCAACCGACATACGCACGAGGATTTCATGTCCGATGCCAACCGGGCGTTCGGTTCCATCCGGCGCTTCCGCGAACAGTTCGTGCGCAATTCCTTCACTCCGAGCGGGTGGATGCGAAACGCCGGGAACTTGGTCGGGGCGGTGTTCGATTCCGCCGCCGCAGTGATAAAGAGCAACCCCGCACTCCTGATGGGTGCGGGCGTTCTCGGTAGTGGAGCCGCGGCGTACGCTCTTCCTAAGCTCATCGGCGGAGGGCTGTATGCCGTGCTGTCCAAAACCTTGAACAGCTCGTCCATGACGGACGCCATATCCAACCGCATGCAGATGGATATGGCACGCAGGGGGTTGGGATCGGGCTACACCTCGGCGCTGTCTGACGCCACGCGCATGGCGGCCGAATACGGCTATTCTCGCGCAGGCATGCTCTCCATGATAAACACCGTGTCGGGCTTCGAAATCGGAGGCACTCAGATCGGCACGGCCATAGCCACGCAGATCGCGCGGCAGGTGGGTAAAGTCGCCCAGATCGGTGGCCGACCCTATGACATCGTGGGTCTGAACATGCAGCAGTTGTTGGCTGCCGAAAAACCCAACATGCGAGACGTGCGAGAGTTGATCCACGCCGCCCCCATCCTCAACAGATACGCCAACGAGGCCATGCAGAGGCGCGGCGTGACAGGGACGAGCCCCTACAACTATCTCCAGGATCGCGCCAACATGCTGCGCGCCCTGCACAGGCTCGATACGGAGCTCCAACCCCCGTCGGCCGCCGCGGCGCGCGGACAGATCGCCCTCGCCAAGGAGAATTTTTGGATCAACCTCGCGGGGATGGACAAACTATGGGAGAGCGTCGGCCGGGCTGGAGAGAATATGTTCGACCGCATATCAGCGCGCCTGGACGTATGGTACAACTCGTTCGATCCCAATATGCTCAACCATATCTTCGATGAATTCATAGATGGCGTCGAGGATGTCGTAAGCGCACTTACCACCCTGTCGGACTGGATTCTCAATCTCTCCGACTTCATCGGTCTCTTCAATCCGTGGAGCTGGGGCGACAAGAGCCGCTGGGACTTGAGGTACGAGAAATCGGCCAAGCAGTCGGAATACACGGAGAGACGCAAAGCCGCGACATATCTGTCCGAGGAGCTGGGAAAGAGGTATGTCGAGGAATACCTTTCTACTCCGGCTGCCCGCAAGGCGTGGGGTTTGGACGAAGGCACCGAGGAGAACCGCGCCGCGAATCTGAAAGACGCGCGCGACATCCTGCTTAAAAACTTCACCACTACCTTTACGCCCAAGGTGCGGGAAGGACTGGAAGAGTATCCGGGGCATCTTCCTGCCGAAAACGGGCAGCCCCAGTATGCTACGGGATTGCTGAAGTATAATTACACCCCGTACGAAGCAAACAATGGATTCAGTCTCTTTAATTTCCTAAAAACAGGTAATTCGAGAGACGTTACCACTGTAACCAAAGGAGAACTATCCACTCAACCTGTAACCTTCCGTACCAATCCTGCGCTCAACGACCGGGAGATCAACGAGAATTTCAACCGGGTGACGAAGATTTACGGCGAAGGCGGCGGCGCCAGCGGGAAGGACACCAAGAAGATAGAAGATTTGACAAAGGGATCGAAGTCGCTCATTATCAACTTCAATGCACCCATTGTGCAGATGCCGACCCAAATAAACACCAATGCCACGCCGGAAAGCATCATGCAGACCATATCCAAACAGATCGAAGAGGTGACAATTCGAGGACTGCAAATAGCCTTCAACAACTCAACACGCACGCTCAATGGCTAAAGATCAATATACCGCAAACACAACCCCCAACGACACTCCTAACGACCTCCCGTCCTTGGGACAAATCCCGGCGTACAAGGCCGTGACGGATGGCATAAGCGCCGTAGAAAAAGCATATCAGGCGGGGTTGAAAATAACCCTGGCGGAGGTAGGATTCTGGCGTCAGATCGTTCAGTTCCGCGGCAAGGCCAAGACCTCCGATCCTCAGTATACCGGGATGGCGGACGCCCTAAAGCAGTCCGGCGACTACAAAACGGCCATACAATCGGTAGATCGCCAGGATATACAGCGAGAATATGTATTTCGCTGCGGGGATTATTTCCTCCCTATCAACCTCACCTACGAAGTGGAAGGGGAAAAGAACGATTCTACCTCCCAGCTCGTCGACGGGGCAGAAATCCTCCAGGTTCTCAACTACAAACCGATGGTCGTAACGGTGCGTCTGCGCATTGAACGCAACTTGTCTCGCGTCGACACGGACGCCTCGGCCTCGAACCTTTCCATGCTCGACGCCTTGTCCTATGAGGCATATGCCGACCAGGGGCTCGACAACACCGATCCCGCGGCCATGGCTATCGCCGACCTCGGCGTGGCTCTTCGGAGTTTGTGGCAGGGGCAGGATGTTTTCAAGATCGAGAACAAAGTCCTCAACAACGACCTCGGACTGGAGTGGGTGTACATGAAGAGGTTCAAATATACCCCCAATCCGGGGTCTACCATCGTGGACGTCAGCATAACGCTCCACCAAATAAACATGGATGAAAATGCCATCGTATTTACGCAGGAGACGGTAAATACGACCAATCCCGCGGGGGGGGGCGGTAGGTGATGAAAGGTAATTTGTTCAGAGTAGGAAACGAGGTGTTTATCGAGGGGAAGAGCATCGGCCGATTCGCCTCAGTAGACATTACCGAGGAGCGGGATTCCCTCTCGGGAAGCTGCACCATGACCCTCCCGGTGTATGCCATCGGGTTCCGGCAGGGATTGCCTCCGGCACAGCGCATAAGGGCGGCCTTGGAGGGCATAAACATCAAGCCCGGAGCCCGCATAGACATCGACGGCTGGTTCTACAACAATGCTCAGTTGGGGCAGCAGTTCGAGAGACTGCGCATTTTCAGCGGCTTCATCCGGCAGGTCATCGGGGGATTCCCGTCGAAGATCGTATGCGAGGACTACTCTTTCATCCTGCGGTTCGGTACTATAAATCGGGACTGGGTGTCGCGCACGAAGCTAAAGGACATGGTGGACTATCTATGCCCCATCTCGAACAAGGCATTCGAGGACTACCGCAAGGCACAGGGGTTCGACAACCCGGCGGACTTCCCGGCTCTGTCTTTCGATTCATCGGATAGTGCGGATGTGGAGTTCGCGTTGCAGACCTTCAAGCTCATATCGCCGTTCGAGGCCCTGTCGAAGCTCATGAATATGTTTACGCTGTACGGCACTGTGAACACCCAGGGGAAGGTGTATTTCGGTATTGGCGTGAGGGACAAATTCAAGCGCACGGTGACACTGGCCACGAACACCAATGTCATCGGCCGCGACATAGTGCCTACCGACGGGCTGTTCGAGAACTACAAAGTGGTGGTAAACGCCCTCATGGCCGACGGTACAAAGTACACCTACGAATACGGCGATTCCCAAGGCGAGGCACACCGATATTTTGTCCCGGCCAATACGGTATCGCTGACCGAACAGACGGCCAAGAACATAATGGCCCGGTTGAAGGGAACGCGCAACAAGGGAACCATAAAAACCGTGCTCTATCCGCAGGTTAATATGTTCGACTTTGTGGAGTACACGGACACCATGCTCCCGGAGCTTACGGGAAACTACTACGTGATAGGCAGGAATTTGAGCTGCGACACTTCCGACGGGTTCATCCAAACCCTGACAGTAACCAACGAAATGTTTATATTATGAAAACATCCGGCACTTTCGACGACGAATGCGCCCGTTTGGGAGCGGAATTCGGAACAAAGATGAATGACGGGAAGAGGGTGTCGCTCGTCATAGCCACCGTGTCGGCTATAGACGAGGATGCCAAAACCTTAGAGGCTGTTGTGGATAATGATAGGATATTCAGCGACATAAGTCTAAACATTTTTCCAAACGGGGGCAACAGCCTCTATATTATACCCTCCGTGAATTCTCTTGTGGTGCTGGGGTTCATAGAGGGTTACTCCGAGGTTCCGGTGCTCATAAAAGCCACGAAGATCGACAAGATGGTCGTATCGAACGTCGCGGGTACCGAAGAGGAGGGAGAAAGCACTATTTCTTTCGATAAGGACGCCGTGGAAATAATCCGCGGCACCTCTTCTTGGCGGATTGAAAAAAATAAAATATCTTTCACTGCCGATAAAATTGAAATGGATGGCGGGGAGAACGGGGGGCTTGTGCTGGTAGATGGCGTCACCACGGCGCTCAACAATTTAGTGACGCAGGTAGGGAATATGTGCACAGTATTCAATGCGCATACTCACGGCGCCCAAGGTGCGTCGCCTCCGGCCACCCCTATGACCGCCCCCTCCCAGTTCAATAAAGGAGACTACGAAAATACCAAGATAACGCAATGACAGACGCAAAATTCGACTTTAAGGTCAACGACATAGTTATATCCAACGGGGGCGTCGAGTTGGTATCTTTGTGCAGCCAGCAGAACGCCACGCTGATATTTTCCAAGTCGGCGGCAAGTCTTACGAAGCCCCAGTTCGGGGTCGGATTCGAGGACTTATACCCCCTGCTGCCCAAGTGGGCGTGGGGTAAGGTTGAGGCCACGGCTGAAAAGCAAATATACGACGACGGAGCCCTCATTGCCCGCGTGAATATCTTTGAGGAGACAGCCTCGGGAGTTGTGACCGCGGACATACATGCACGATACAAGGAGTAGACATGGCAAAGACGTACACAGTAAAACAGGGAGACACCATCCAGGACGTGGCATTCAACGTGTCCGGCTCTCTCGCGGGCATAGACCCGATATTGGAGAAAAACACGCCCACGAATATCCCGCCCGCGGACTGGAAGGCCATGCAGTACCGCCAGGAGCCTCCCGCCAAGAACTTTATGGAATCCTACACTCCGGCGCTGAGGACAAATCAGATTCTCGACGTCGAGGGGATCGACATATACAACCTCCAAACCTTGCAGCGGCCTCCCTTCAACTCCTCGATGGACGTGAAGGAAGAGGTGGAGGCGGAAATCTCGCGTCTCTTCAAAGCTACGGCCGAAGGAGGACGCGCCCTCATATCGGCGCTTGCGCCCGAGGCTATGGGGGCGATGAGGAGGAGGAACGGCACCTTTTTGCGCAACACGTTCTACAACAGCCCATATACCGTGCAGTGTTTATTCCGCACGCCTCCCAAGTACAAATACATCCCCAGCCCTGAATATACGGCTCGGGGAATACTTGACACGTCGGGGGCATCGAATTTCCCTCGCATCGACATCAAAAACCCCTCAGAACTTTTGTTATACAACAATAGGGCGGCTATATATTCATATCCTGTTTTTTGGGACTATTTATACAGCGTCGTATTCATTAGCAACGGAGCCAAGGTCTATGCATATATCAACAACAATCTGGTAAACTCCCAAAATAAAAATTGGGCTAGTTATGCTTCTTCATATCTATATCTTGGTGGATATGGTATTAATAATTGTCCGGCGGTTGATTTTATGGGGGAGGTGATATGCGCCCGCTGGTTCGACCGCGCACTCACAGAGGAGGAAATGACGGCACTCCAAAACGGAGTGCGCCCGCAGGACTATATTGTGCCCCCGGCCTTGAAGCTGTCCTGTGTAGCTGAGTACATACCTCAGAACCTCATACCCTCTGAGGAGGACAGCTCGAAGCCCGCCATGTGGCTCGACAGCGCCAAGCAGATGCCGCCCGACATCTCTACTCCGCCGCTCCTTCGCAAGTCTGCCGGGGGTTATGACCTGGTGGTCAATGATAATCCCAAGATAGGCCGCGAGCCGATCTACAAACCCACTTACGACTTCAAGGGCGCCTATACCGCCAATGGCGCCTTCAGGGGACAGCGCATATCCACACAGTCGCTCGTCGACGGGACGCTGGAGTGCTACTTCAAAACCGGAGACGACATCCATCATGAGCAGTGCGTATTCAGCATGGCGGATAATATGGCACTTCCAAGGCTCACAATTATTGCCCGCGAATTTCATTTCTCAACCAACGATTTCTCAATGGTATATCCCTGCAAGCCAAACACGACTTATCACGTGGTACTCCGCTATGCTTTACAGGAAAATTTAGGCTACATCTTTTTAAACGGGATCAAGATTTCGGGGACGTTCAAATTGGGTCGTAATGGGATACAAAAATACATCGACCTTGGCACATACGGCCAAAATGATCCGATCTTGTTGAAGGGCGAAATCTACCACTTCCGCGACTTCAATACATACCTGACAGAAGCACAGGCATTGATGCTGTGGAACGGAGGCGATCCCGCGTCGTTCGTGGTAGATGCGGCTATGAAGGCATCCTGCACACGGGAGTATCTGCCGCAGAACATGCGGCCTCGGAGTGATGATCCCACCAAGGCGGGCTATTGGTGGTCGTCGCACAAACAGATGCCCGTCAACGGAGTGTTGGAGCCCCTGTCGGATCCCCCCGCGGAGTGGCCGAATACAAACCTCGACTATTACAACTATCCCTCAATAATTAAACGATAACCGATATGTCACTGATAGACACGATATGGGAAAATGTACAACGGCTGATCCCGTCCATTAACACCAGCAACGCGGGCATCCTGCGCAAGATCGCGGAGGTGGTAGGCACCGTGCTTGACATTGTGCGGCTTGAAATCCTGCGCAGCGAACAGACGATAGCCGCGGCCGCGAAGATCGCGCGCGTGACGAGTGAGGCATGGTATGTCGAGAAGGCATACGCCTATCAGCAGGGCGATCAGGTAGTCGTGGTGAACGAAGCGACGCAAGAGCTGGGCTATGCGACCATAGATGCCACGAAGCAGATAATAAAGCAGGCTTCGATGGGGTCTAATCAGGAGGGTTTGTACTACATCAACGTGGCGACGGCCGATGCCAACAACAACGTGGTCTCACTCACGCAGGATCAACTCGATGCGTTCAGCGCCTACTACCGCAACTTTTGGGGCGTCGGCGCGCAAATACAGGCCGCATCCAATGCTCCGGCCGTCCTTTCGGCCGACAAGCTGTACGTCCGCTTCGACAAGTCGTACAACCTCGATACCATCAAGAACAGCATCAACACGGGGCTGCATGACTTGCAGATGCAACGACGCACGACAAATATTCTGTATATCAACGACATAGAAAGCTACATCTCGGGGTTGAACGGCATCAAGGATGCCTACTTCTCCGAGATCAAGGTCTCGCAGGATAGCGGCATCACAACACCGCAGGATGGCAAGATAGTATTGAATCCGGGTTATTTCAACTTCGACCCCAATCTGTACGATTTCACCAAGAACATTACAATATTCGAAGCTATATGATGCGTTTCCGATATATTGACATCCCGAAGCTGGTGTTGCAGTTGCTCCGGCCGAATTACTCGGTGCGGCGCGACCACAGCTACACGGAGCAGCCGTTTTGGACAACGATAATATACCGCTACTGCCTGTCGTTGCTCATGGTGTTGCACGACTATCTGTACAACTACTACATGGTGCGCTCCAAGTGGTACATGATGGCGGCGTGCACACCTACATACGGGCAGATCGAAGGCGTATTGCGGTGCTGGTACGGGGAGTGGGGGCAAATATCCATCACCCCGAGCGGCGCGAGCATATGGCGATCTATGTGGTATGATTCGCCAACCCCTCCTGTATACCTGTACGACACTCCCACCCCGAAGGTGTACCTCGGACAGGGAGGCACCATCACGGAGCAGCCCATCATTACGATCCCGGCTGCCCTGTACAACAACTCGGAAGCATACAACCAGTTTATCGCAGACGTCAACACGCTATTTCCCTTTTATATCAAGTATACTATAAAAACTCAATAACATGGCAGGAATAAAAAATATCAACGTCATATCGGGCACTGGCAACCCCGTGCAGATGCAGGATTTGCAGAACCTCTGGAGCGCCATCAACTCGCTCCTCCGATCCACCAAAACGCCCATCTCCATCGTTGCAGGATTCGCCACGGCGAACAACGACACCGGGACGAACATCGGCGAAGGTATCATCTGCTACCAAGGGCAGGCTTACTACCTGGCCGCCGATGTCGCTAAAATAGGCCAGTATCTTTATGCCAACACCATACAGGACGAACAGCGCGTGTATGAAGATGGCACGACGCGATACACATATCAGGATTATGTCGTGAATGCTGCGGCCAATGCGTCGGCATCGGGAATTGGCACCCTCATAGGGCAGGCCACGGCGGCCAACCTCGCAGCATGGAAGGTGGGCGTGCTATCCGACGGTTCCGTAACAGCGGCTATGCTGGCCAATGGCGCAGTGACGACGCCAAAGCTCGCAAACAGCGCTGTCACGACAGCAAAGATCGCAGATGGGGCGGTTGGTAGCTTGCAGATCGGCGTGGAGGCAATCAAGAACGGCAACATCCAGGATGGACAGATCACCGGGAGTAAACTGGCCGACCAGTCCATTCCCGGCTCAAAGCTCAACAATAAGACGATCACCGGAACGCAGATTGCTGACAAAGCAATCACTGCTGAGAAGATTGCCGATGCGACGATCACCGCGACTCAGATCGCAGTTGAAACGATCACGAACGAGGAGATCGCCAACAAAACCATCATCGCAAATCAAAAGCTGGAGAATGGTTCTATCGAAGAGGCACAATATGGCACCGCGTCGGTATCGACACGAGCATTGCAAGCAAACTCGGTTAATACTTCCGCCATCAAGGACGGAGCAATTACGCCCGAAAAATTGGCGGACAAAATTAGTGTGTTACTTCCTAATACCGTCACGTCTATTACGCATAATATTAGCAGCCGTCCCATAGATTTTCCGGAGGGCACCATAGGCACTTTAAATATTCCGCCAAGTCCGTCCAATCACGCAATAACTGTATATTTGGTGCAGTCTCCCTCCGGACTACTTGTGCATCACTGGACGATGCTTGTATTTAAGAATGATGTCGGCCCTTTCCAAATAACTTTTTCGGGAGGGTCAATTGGCACAATGCCGTTTGATCTACCCCAATACGCCATCAAATGCATACTGGATATATATTTTTATCCTCCTTATGGTCTTGTCGTGGGGGTCGCCCAACCCAACTTTATAGTGAAATAATGGACACCTTATTGAAATGGATCATGGCTATGGTGGGGGGCTTGCTGTCGTTGTTCGCGCCCGTGACGCCGCTTGTGCTCTGCGCCTTGACATTCGTCATGATAGACTTCGTGATGGGTATACTGGCCGGGCGCAAGAGGGCGGCTCGGCAGCATAAGGACTGGTATTTCTCCAGCGACAAGGCGTGGAAAACGGTCATCAAACTCACGTGCATTGTCGTTGGGATCGGCATGTGCCACCTTATAGACACTCAAATCATCGACTTCATGAACTTGCACCTGGCCAAGCTCTTCACGGGCATGGTATGCGGCATCGAAATGTGGTCGTATTTGGAGAATGCCATGGAAATATCCGACGCTCCGGTATTCCGATCCCTTCAAAAATACGTGGGAAAGAAGATGAAGGATGAAGTAGGTATTGATATTGAAAACGCCCCGCAGGCTCCGGCCGACGGGGTAATAACGTCAAACAAAAAAAATGTGATATGAAAGTAGTTATCAATGGCTCCGAAGCCGATTATCCCTACATTTTTGTGAACGGAGTAAAAATGCCCGCGACCTTTATTGCCCGCCCGGCCAACCCGCGGGTAGACATGGGGCGCCGAATCATCATCGAGCCAGCGCTTCCGGAAGGTGGCAACACCCTGCTTACTGCGGACTACCTCGACTTCGAAATCAACGAGGTTGTCATCTCCGATACCCCGTCGGCCTACACTCCCGCCGACGTTTTGCGATTCCTCAACGAAGGGCATGAATCCCCTACTGACGATGATTTCCCGGGCATCGGATCGGGTCTCTATTCCGGCGGGGGGGGGTCTCCTGAAATTCCCGACGGGTCGATCACCACAGCCAAGCTGGCCGACAATGCCGTGACTTCGGCTAAGATCAAAGCTAAAACCATAACCGGCAAAGAATTGGCCTTGGGCGCTGTATCCGGCGACATCATTCAAAAAAATACAATCGTGGCGTCGAAGCTTGCGGATGGATGCGTAGGCGCCGCAGCCATCGCTGACGGGGCTGTCACCGGTGATAAAATCGCCAATGCGGCCGTTACGGTCGACAAGATCGCCGACGATAGCGTAAATTCGGATAAAATCGTCGACGGAGCTATCAATGTCAATAAGATAGCCGCAAATAGCGTTGGCAACGGGCAGATATTGGACGGTGCCATTACGGCGTCGAAGATCGGAACAGCGGAAGTCGGCACCGAAAAGCTACAAGACCTGTGTGTCACGACGCCCAAGATCGCGAATGGTGCCGTCGACACCACCAAACTCAACACAGGAGGCTCCGGGGGGGGGAGCGTTGAGTAGGCATAAAAGAACAGGCACCCTATCGGCGCCTGTTTTTGTTTGGCGGGTCTATTCCTCGCCCGGCGATCCCGAACACCAGCATAATAATCCCGGCCACAAAGAAGAGTACGCACGCACTGTTCATGACTATGCTTTTATTTCGAGGTGGAACGCAGGCTCACTCAGGTCATACGAAAACTTGGGGTTTTTGCCGGGAATAGATACGGGCGAAATCACTTTGATGACGCGCGGCTCGTCGAGTGCTGCGACCAAGAACTCCACGGGTTTCTCCATAGTCATACTCACGTCCAGCACATTCACCTTGCGATACTCCTCGGCGCTCACACAGTGCTTGGACACCCGTTCGCCCTTTTCACTAAGCCGACTGATAAGTTTGGACATCTCGTCGATGGTCTCCTCTTTGTCCATGCCCTGATCCTGGCAGTCGTCGAACAGTGCGGTCACCTTTCTGCCGGGTTCCCGGTAGCGGATGCGCTTTCCGGCGACCAGGTTGTTGTACATGGCCATCGCCTGCCGATAAGGGTTGCGCCACGTGGAGGTGATGGTCACCTTCGGGTTGTCGCTCTTCTCGGCTATGGATTCGAGCAGGTCGATGACCGATGAAGCTACCATGTCCTTGCACTCTTTCAAGAGCGACGAGGAGAATACTACTCGTTTTGTTGTTCCCATGTTGTGTCTGCTAATGATTTGATATTGAATGATATAAACTCACATCCCTTGGGTACTATGTACTTGCGTATATGCGCTTTGTAGATTAATTTGTCGTTGAATTGATACCTTTCTTGCAGCGCATCCTGGAACGGTTTTACCGCGTTGTCGTAGTCGCACTGAGTGTTGGAGAATCCGAACTCATACCACACCTCGAACGGAGGAGACGGCAATTCTATGTCCGGGAGTTTTAAGAGGCATTCTGCGCGGAAGGCATCATGCTCGCTGGTTTTGAATCGGCGCCCTTTGTATGCCCTATTTACCGTCAGCGGCTTGACCTGTATTGACACTTTGCTGTTCATTCTTTTCGGTGTTTATATGCGTCATCATGCCCGTCTTGGGGCAGATATGGTGCATATTCTCCTGGGCTGACAGGTGTTTGCAGGACTTGCATGTTACCTTCGGCCGATCTTCGAATCTTTCGTTCTTCGGTTTTGTCAGCTTTTTCGACGCCCTCAGCTTCATTTCCTCCAAATATTAAACCCTCCGCGCACCTCTCCGTACGGGGCGTCATCGAAGGGGTTGTACCCGACGGTTCCCTCGACGCTGAACCGCCCCTTGTTGTATCGCACGCGCGCGCCCATAAACTGATTGTTCCATCCGGGGGCAACCTGCGCGGCCACTACTATCCCCCCTTCCCATGTGGGCGGCATGATCGTCGTGGTGTGGTGGGTCTGCGTTATGATCTTGGTTGGCACGAACAAGTCTATACTTTCGAGCATAGGTTTGTACCCGGACACCGTGGCCCGATAATTTTCGGTCTGGAATGTCTTTAGCTCGAAAGGAAGCGTTACAGCCACTTTAACCGTGTCGCCGGGCAGATATACCATCACCGTGTCGATCCTCGAAATTTGATGCGTATTTGTTATAATGACAGTATCTCTTACATACTCCCTTATGACCACCGTATCGACGCGGCATTCGATCTCCGGTTTCGATAGGGTGGAACAAAGCCATGACCGCAGGCTATAAAGTGCGATCATGGCTATGATTACCCCGATGATGGCCGACGTTAGCCTGTTCATCTCCTATGCGTCGATCTCTTTGTCGACGATGGTGCCGTACCACGAGCGTAAAAACCATCCCGATACTACCCCCGCGAGGAATCCGATGGTTCCGGCGCTTCGAATGCTGCCCGGCAGGAAGTTGAACACAATGATGGCTACCACGGCTACCGCAGCAGCTATCAACCCGATTTTCAGTTTGTTGTCCATTTTATATAAAGTTAAAATTCAGGTATTCTCGGTATAGCGGGCGTCCAGTTGGATATGATTCCGTCGAAAAACAGAATCCAGTGCCGAATCTCGCTCGTGATATTCAGCACGTCGTTCTCGGTGGTAGGGTCGAACACTTTTGCATCAACCCCTCCATGCACCATTGCGACGATTTCGTTTAGGTCGTCCCGCATTTCGCGCGCGATGGTCAGAGCATCGGGGATCGTAAGCGCCTCCTCGATCTGAGACGAATCCACGAACTGCGTCATCGTATGCAGCGGAATGCCATCCAGCACGCGGATGGTCTCGGCCATCTTGTCGGCGCCTTTCCGGAGCGTGGCCGCAGTATCGTCCAGCAGCAGGTGCAGGGATCGGAAGGGCGTGCCGTATACCATCCAATGACGCCCTTTGGCGTTCGAGTAGGCTACTTCGAGGGTGGCCAACAGCTCATTCAGAATAGAAGTCTGATTTTTCATCTTTCTGTTTGTGTATTATGGGTTTTATGGCGTCCGGATTGTTTGCGATGAAAACGACCTGTTCGTTTAGCGCATACTCATCCACCTTGTCGTAAAATTTGTATATTTGGTTCTTATGGTCAACACACTGGAAACGGAGGGCGTCGACCTCGGCCACTTTGCCGGAACGCAGATACACCAAGTGTTTCATGGCTTTATGGTTCATTATCGGGTTCGGGGTTTTGCTTGGCATCATCCTGCCATCTGTACGACGGTCGCAGCATTCTCCCATTTCCTATAAAGGTAGGTTTGCCTCGCTCCCCTACTTCCGGTTTGGGCTGGTAAAGATATACGGTATGCGTGTGCCCGAATTTGTCTATTTTTTTGAGCGGCGCGATGCAAAGTTTAACCTTGGCTCCCAACTCTCCGTTATTGCGAACAAACTCTTCTATCACGTCAATAGGTATCTTTTTCAGGTCTATTTCGGCATATAAGATTCCCGCCATGATTCAATCTCCAATTTCGCCTCGTGTTCAAACTTCGATATTATTTTGCTGTACGCCTTTATCTCCTTCATATCCTCAAACTTGCGGATATGGTAGTATGAATTCCGGCTCGTGCAGTTCAGGTAGTTGGACAGCTTCACCCCGTTCATGAGCTTGTGGGAGTACATGATATGGATGAATACCGTTCGGGCGTCCGTAACCATTTGGCGCCGACAGGGTGCCTGTATCTCCTCCAGCGATACGCCAAAGTGGCGTTCGAGCAGCATCCCTATTTTCGATAAAATAATTTCCATGCAGTAAATATAGTAAATTATTTTATCATACAATCCCGATCCGCTCTATTTTTTCTTGTCCAGATCTTCAAGGACGGCATCAGCGTATGATACGGCATCGGCTGCTACGGCTTCGAATA
>OGMF01000685.1_pt1 | contig 36950 bp, 41 predicted proteins | sample 1572921 | NCBI WGS metagenome assembly OGMF01 (sample SAMEA2581919, study PRJEB24529) | metagenome | biome: Human gut stool | place: China | collected 2011 | reverse complement strand
TTAATGATACGGCGACCACCGAGATCTACGCTCTTTCCCTACACGACGCTCTTCCTATCTGGCTGAAAAAGCGGGGCGGCACGCTGAAAGAGTTCCTGCGACGCGGCGATGAAGTCGTGCAGGGGCACAGAGACCCTGCCGGACCGCCGGGCGATCCAGGTTTTGCGGGCGATATCTTCATCTGCCCGACGTGCAACTCGCCGCGCGTCTTCTATAACGCGGAGAAAGACGCCTACATATGCCCGAGCTGCGGGTGGCAGGACAAGGAGGGCTGACGGATGGTGGACTATCCCTATTTTTCACTGCGCGATCTGCGTGAGATGAATCGCCTGTTGGCGGTGTCGGACGCGACGTTTGGAAGATATTGCAAACGAACACAGAAGAAGCGGCGCAGGGATGCGCGGCGGAACAGGAGAAAATGATGGTTTCGGACGAGGCATTGAAAAAGCTGCAAGAGCAGATCGCGGCGTGGCCGATGGAACGGCGATTCGTGGTGCAGCAGCTCATTCGGGATTATTTGAGGGACCGGGAAGACCTGCGCGCCTATGAGGCGACAAGGCTGACGCCGCGCGGGGTCGAAATCCTCAAGGAAGAAAAGCTCAGCAGCGACGGTATGATCCTGATCGGGCGGCTGATGGGCAAGAAGCTACACGAGATCGGCTGCGAACGCCTGCACGAGCTGGTCGAGGCCGGCGCGGACGGGCGCGCGATCACGCTGCCGTGCAAGCTCGGCGGCGAAGTGTGGGCGCCCGGCTGCGGCAGAACGGTGAAACTGCGCGTCGTCGAGGCGGCGCTGCTTCTGCAAGGCGAGGACGGCGAGGGCTATGAGAAGCTGAGCGACTTCGGAAAGACATTTTTCGCGACGAAAGAAGGAGCGGAGGAGGCAAAGCGAAATGAATGGTTTACTTGAAAAGCTGCGGCGGGGCGCGATCAGGGCGCTCGGCGGGTACGTCGAGCAGGTTCCGCCGCCGAAACCGCAGGACACGCTGCTCATCAAATCGGAGAGCCGGAGGGTCGAGAAGATCACGGCAAAGAGCCGCATCTGCTACAAAGCGCTCGATGGAGACCGCGCCAGACAATGGGCGATGCGGCACACAAAAGAGGACCTTGTTGAATTCTTGATGCAGAAGATACTGGAAAGCGGTGCAATCGTCTTCGAAGAGAACTGTATCGAGAGCCGGTACGATGACATCGAGCTGCGCGCGACGGTGTACGTCGCGATGCCGGAGAAGTAAAGGAGGGAATGAAGCGTGAAGCGACTGACAAATGAAGCAGTCAGGGTGGACGAGAGCGTGGACCGGTATCTCGGTCCGCTCGCCGACCTTGAAGGTATGAAGCCGAAGCTGCTGGACCTGATTCTGAACGGTCCGGTGCTGAACGGTGTATCGAAGGACGTGCTGCGGCAGATCATTCGGCAGCTCTACAGCGCGCTTGCCGCCTATGAGGACACGGGGATGACGCCGGAAAGCGTGGAGGCGCTCAAGCTGTCCATGATGGGAAAGGCAATCGCGGAGATTAAGGAGTTTAACGGCCTTCCGGTCGACCGCCTGCGGGAGCTGGCCGATGCCGACAAGGACGATCGGCTGGTGGTGCTGCCGTGCAAGGTAGGCGACGGGCTTTGGACATTCTGCAGTCACCCGGTCGAGCAAGTTTACAGTTTTACTGTGACACATATAAGCACACTTAATGGGAGGACTATGCTGAACACATCACGTTGCGGCGTTATAGATGCGCGTGATGTCGGTAAGACCGTATTCCTCACCCGCGAGGAAGCGGAGAAAGCATTGGAGGGCATGACATGTTAGACACTTTGAATTTGCGCGGCGGGAGCACGAGCCAGTCGGTGCACGTGAACGCCGTGACCGGCGCGATCTTGAAAAACCATCCGAAAAGCTGGTTTACGCGGTTCAACCTGACAAGCGAATACGCGAAAACGCTCTTCGCCGAGGGCGGGCACAAGGCGATGAAAAAGGTGAGCATCAGGAGCGATCCGACCGATTGGAGGGGCTATACCCGCAACGAACGCGACCCCGACAAGGATATCACGATCCTGCAAATGGTTATTTGCGGCGACATGGAGGTCATCGCGGAGCTCGTCTACACCAAGGACTATGAGGGACGAGAGGGGACAAGGGAGGGCTGACGGATGGTGCAGGTATATTGCGATCGGTGCGGGCGGGTCATTACGGGGATGAGCGCGCATGAGCGTGTGAGCGTGACGGCCAGTGGCGCGGGCGGCGGGGAGATCGCGAAGCTCGACTTCTGCACATACTGCGCGGACTGGGCCATTAACACGCTGATGCGGCGGACGATGCTCGGCGCGGGCGAGAAAAAGGGCGCGAAGGCGGACAAGCCTGCGCCCATCGCGCCGCCGAAGAGCGAAAAGGACGGCCTTGCGTGGACGGCGGGACAGGACAAGCGGCCGGCCGCGGAAGCGCCGCCGCCCGAACCGCTCCCGACGCTGAGCGTCAAGGGCTACGGCGCGGCGGAGAAGCGGAAAATCTTCGACGCGCTGGTGCGCTACAAGGTGCGGACCGGCCCGGGGTGGACGGAGCGTGTGAGCGAGGCCTGCGGCGGGGACGTGAGCCGCGAGACGCTGCGCGCGATCGTCGTGGACGGGCTGATGGTCGACATCCACGTGTGGCGCGTCATTGAGCGGGGGCTCAGCGACCTGGGCGCAATGGAGAAAAAGGCATGAAGGTGACGTTTATTTTGCAGGCCGACGTGCCGGAGAGCGCTATCCAGGGCATCAAGGAGCGCGCAGCGATGGACCTTGAGCGCTACGGCGACGTGCGCGTCGTGAAGATCCTCGTCGAAAGGCCGCGCGAGCATGAGCAGTTACATCTTTGATCACGCCTGCGGGCGAAAAAGAAAGGAAACAGAACCATGAAACAGTACATCGGAACGAAACTCATCGAGGCGGAAAAGGCGTATCGCGTGGACGGCAAGGTCGTTACGCTCGCGGAGGACAGAGTGCCGTGCGGCAACGAGGTCGAGCACGGCTACAAGGTGCGCTATGCGGACGGGTATGAGAGCTTCAGCCCGAAGGAGGTGTTTGAGCGCGCCTATCTGCCGCTCGAGGTGAACGGCAAGCTCAAGACTGAGGCACCGAGCATCAGCGCGGAAATGGTCGAGCGGTTCATCGACCACCACGAAACCGTGACGATGGGCGGCAAGACGACCGTTGTGCGCGCGGTGCTGAAAAACGGCTTCGAGATCGTGGAGAGCGCGAGCTGCGTGAGCGCGGAGAACTACGACGAGGAGCTGGGGGAGGAAATCTGCATGGAACGGATTAGAAATAAGATTTGGGAGCTGCTGGGCTTCCTGCTGCAAACGGCGGTGGGCGGCGTGAACGGCGAGGCTGTGTTCGAGGAAGCCTACCGCGAGACGGCCGGTATGAGCTTCGGCCTCGCCATTGAAGCCGTGAAGAAGGGCAAGAAGATCGCCCGCCGCGGCTGGAACGGAAAGAACCAGTACGTTGAGCTGGCAGAGCGCATCAGCTACGAGAACGCGCAGCACGAGGTCATCAACGCACAGCACGAGGCCATCGGCAACAAGGCGCTGGCCTTTATCGGTACATCCGGCGTGCAGCTCGGCTGGCTCGCCTCTCAGGCGGACATGCTGGCCGACGACTGGCAGATCGTGGAGGGCTGAGAGATGCAGAAAATCAACATCAAGAAGCACACGAAGGAGCAGATGGTGAAAATGCTGGAAACGGCATATGAAGCCAACGAATCCGCGACCGCAGAATTGGAACGGACGGCGGCGCAGATCCATGCGCAGCAGGAGGAGATTGCCGCGCTGCGCGAAAAGCTCAAGGAAACGAAATCGGCGTATGACGCGGCGATGGACGACGAAGAACGCCGCGTTAGGAAATTAGAAGAGCAGGGCAGCGAGCTTGCACGCGCCAACGAGGAGCTCGAGAAGGCAAAGAACGAAAGCCGCGAGCTGGCAAAGCAGCTTGGCGAGCGCATGGTGGAGCTCAAGGCCGCGGAAGAGAACGCGCGCAAGGCCGCGGTAGAGACGAACAGCATCAGGGCGCAGCTGAGCGAGGCGGAGACGAACGCGAAGCGCAAGGAAGAGCTGCTGTACGCGGCGCTGCACACGATCAAGACCGAGAAAAGCATCAAGGAGGGCTACCACAAGAGCCTCAAGTGGTGCATGGCGCACCCGTGGCGCAACCTGTGGCGCTGCGTGAAAGAGCATTTCCGATTCTGACACCATGAGCGGGGAGGGAGAAGGGCACATGTTTCGATACAAGAAGAGCGTGCCGGTGAGCTATGAGCGGCAGGGGTACATTTATTTCTCGTCGCTTCTCTACCGCGAGATGCCGGAGCGGGCGCAGCAGAAGATCCTGAACCTGTGCATGGAGTGCGGCGGCGGAGACTACTACCGGGCGCTCTTCGAATTCGTGACGACGGACGCGAACGCGACGTACATCTGCATGAAGCATTCTCTCTCCCGCTCGACGCTCGAGCGGATCGTGCGCAGGTACTACGAACGATTCCCACCACGACTATAACAGGGCTTCGGCCCTGTGTGCGCTGCCGCAAAAGGGCGCGGCGGCGCACAGAAGGCCGAACAGATACTTTATTCAATATCACACGCGCGCGTGCGCGTGTGATTCGAGCTTGTAACGTATCTTAACTTAACGAACAAATCCAGTACAGGAGGACAGGGCTGTGTATCGAGGCAGAACATTCAACCGGGAACGGGTGTACGTATGCGGCGAGTATCTCGACGGAGACATTTACCCTGTCTTTCAAAAGCCCGGAGAGCGGAGAAAGAGATGCCGCCCGACGAGCGAGATTCAGAAGAAGCTGAACCAGAGGAACGCGGCGAAGAGATTGACGCGCATCGTGCACATGAACTTCACGAGCCGCGACCTCGCCCTGCATCTGACGTATGACCGGGAGCACATGCCGGAGAGCGCAGAGGACGCGCTGCGCATCGTGCAGAACTATCTGCGTGCCCTCAAGCGGCGGTACCGCAAGCTCGGCTTGGAACTCAAGTACATACTCTCCACCGAGTACGGCGGGAGAAGCGGCCGCGTCCACCATCACCTGATCGTGAACGCAGGATTAGACCGCGACGCGATGGAAGCGCTATGGGGGCGCGGCTACGCCAACAGCAAGCGCCTGCAATTCGGCGACGAGGGCGTGAGCGGCCTGACGCATTACATCACCAAGGGCGACGCGAGCTACAAGCGGTGGAGCGGCAGCAGAAATCTCGATCAGCCGGAAGCGCAGCCGCCGCGCGACGATCTGACAATGGAGGACGTGCGCACGCTTTTCGAGGCGGCGGAAATCCATCTGGCAAACGAATGGTTTGAATCACGCTTCCCCGGCTATGAGCTTGTGAGCTGCGAGCCGCGCCGCAACGAGACGAACAGGGGGTATTATATCCATTTCGAGATGCGGCGAAAAAAAACTACTTGACATGTTACATGGAACAGTATATAATTACATGTAACAGGAGGTGAGACGATGGCGCAGGAAAGCCGCGCCGAGTACATGAAAGATCGCCGTGCCAACTTCAAAGCATTCCACGTTGAGGTCGAGAAAGAGCGAATGAAGCGCTTGGAAGATCGACTCGATCAGCAAGGAAAAACGAAGAAGCAATGGCTCGACGAAAAGATCGATGAAGAACTCGGAAAATAGCAGAACACCCGCCCGGCCGGTCAAAGCATAGGCGAGTGTTCAACACCGCAGAGGAAATCTCCAACGGTAAATTCATTCTACCACAGGGGGTTCCTCCGCACAAGAGAAAATTTTGAGGAGGAAACTATGAACAGCAATTGTGTTCCCGTTTACCGGGACAGCATCGAATCAGAGGCCATGATGTGCCGGTGCATCCAGAGCACGCTGACGCTCATCCGCGCGGCGGTGGAAAGCCAAACATCGGATTACAGCAGAGAGGTCGGCGAGGCCTGCTATCTGCTCGAGAGCGCAATGGATCAGCGAATCTATGAGCTGAGCCGCATGGCGGAAGGCAAGCTGACCGGCGACCCAAAGGTCGGAGGTGCGGCATGAACATGACACCGATGCCACAGGAGAGCGCGGCGGAGATCGCGCGCATGAACCGGTACATCCAGAAGACCAAAGGCGCGGAAAAGACCGTGTACGACATGACGCTCAAGGAAATGGGGTCGCTGCGGGACATGACGAAGCGCGGCAAGGGCTGGGACGCGGTGGAGCTGGCCTTCCTGTACGGGCGGGCCAAGGGCTACCGCGCGGCCAAAGCGGAGGTGAGCGCATGAGATTCATACTGAACGCAAAAGGTCTGCGAGATATAATTAACTTTGCAATGGTCGACGAGCCGGATTATATCGAGATCGAGTTGCACGAAAGCGAAAAGAGGGACAAAAGCCGCATTGAGCTTCATTTGTGGCGACAAGAAAGAACAGACACAGGATATCCAAAGTCGGGACGGTACGAGCACAACGCGCGCATAGTGTACGTCGATAAGCACTTAGGCGAGAAACTAAAACTGCCATCAATTTACCGGGAGGAAAGAGCATGAAGTTTGTTTTCAGCGTAGAAGAACTTTACGAAGCAATCGCAGACTTGTATGACGATGGGAGAACTTCTGTTGAAGTCAGCTTAAACGAAAAGGGGAAGCTCGGAAAACCGTGCATTGAGCTTCATTCGTGGAAGCTCGGAAGAACAGAGTACGAAGAAACGGAGGTCTGCGTAGACCAATACGCAAGCAAATAACGCGAAAGCACCGGAGGGAGTCTTCCTTCCGGTGCTTTTTTTTTGAAACGCAACACGACAACGCGCGCGGGGGAGCCCGGGCGCGCTGTGCGCGTGCACGATCGGAAAGCATTTGCCGTGCTTCGCGCGCGTGCGCGCGAGGAAACGCCGATAGCCTTAGAGCCGCAAGGGATTGCGGCTCTTTTTTCATGCCCGAAAGTTGACGGTTCGTGACGTGTTGCATTTGCTACACTTTTTCCTAACAGGAGAGAAAAGAGGTGAGGCGCGAATGGCGCGGCAGAAGAAATACGGCACGGCGAAGGCACTTGAAAAGGCGTGCGAACGCTATTTCGCGTCGATCACGCGGCGGGTGAAGGTGACGGAGCTGGTCGACTCTGGCGAGCGGGACGACAAGGGGCACGTCATCATGCGGCCGGTGCCTGTGGAAAACAGTCTGGGCGAAGAGCTATACACGACCGAATACCTGCTGCCGCCGAGCATGCACGAGCTGTACGCCACGCTCGGCATCGACAAATCGACGTGGAGCCGGTACATGGCCGAGGGCGAGGACTATGCGCGCGTGGGCACGTGGGTCTACGAGCGCATGAAGGCATGGAACGAGCACGAGATGCTGACGCGCGAGGGGAAGAACCTCAAGGGCATTCTCTTCAACCTGACGAACAACTACGGATACAGCGAGAAGAAGGAAGTGGAGCTCGGCGAGCGGGCGACGAAGACGGTGACGGCGGCGAGCATTCCGCTCGAGGAGCGGCAAGCGATGCTGCGCGAGCTGATGCAGGAGTTTGAGCGCGATGAGCGGGAAGACGGAAGCGAGCCTTGAGCGAGAGCTTGAAGTGGCACTGTGGTGGCGGGACTTCCGCGCGACGAACAACCGCGCATTCCTGCCGCTGCTATTCGACCGGCACCGCTATCTCGTGCTCAAGGGCGGCGGCGGCTCGGGCAAGTCGATCTTCACCGGAAGGCTCATCTTAGAGCGCGTGACGAGCGAGCCGGGGCACCGATGGCTCGTATGCCGAAAGGTCGCGAAGACGCTGCGCGAGAGCTGCTTTGAGCAGCTGTGCGGGCAGATCTCGGACTACTACCCGGAGAGCGGGGCGAAGGTCAACAAAAGCGACATGAGCATCACGTTTGCAAACGGCAGCAAGATCCTCTTCGCCGGACTCGACGACCCGGAAAAGCTCAAGTCCATTTACGACATCACGGGCATCTGGATCGAGGAAGCAAGCGAGCTGGAGAAGAAGGACTTCGATCAGCTGGACATTCGACTGAGAACGAACTTCCCCTACTACCTGCAAATGATCCTGACCTTTAACCCGATCAGCATCACGCACTGGCTCAAGAAGCGATTCTTCGACCACCACGACCCGCGCGCGACGGTGCACGAGAGCACGTATCTCGACAACCGCTTTCTGACGGCGGAGGCCATCACGACGCTCGAGGCCTTCAAAGAGACGGACGAGTACTACTACCAGGTCTATTGCCTCGGACAGTGGGGCGTGACGGGCAAGACGGTGTTCGACGCGAAAAAGGTGAGCGAGCGGCTGCTCGTCGTCGAGCGGGCGAAGAAGCCGAGGCGCGGCTACTTCGAAAACGTCGTCAAGGAAGACGGTGTACACCTCGAGCGCTGGGCGTGGGTGGACGATCCGGACGGCTCGGTGACGATCTACGAGGATGTCGTCCCCGGCCGGCCGTATGTCATCGGCGGCGACACGGCGGGCGACGGCAGCGACTACTTCGTGGGGCAGGTGCTCGACAACATCACGGGAAAGCAGGTCTGCACGCTGCGCCACCAGTACGACGAGGACACGTATGCGAGGCAGATGTACTGCCTCGGCAAGTACTACAACGACGCGCTGCTCGCCATCGAGACGAATTTCTCGACGTACCCGACGAAGCTGCTCGACCTGATGGGCTACCGCAACCTGTACGTGCGCGAGGTGGAGGACGACTTCACAGGCAAGATCAAGCACGCCTTCGGCTTCCAGACGAACCGGCTGACGCGGCCGGTGATCCTGTCTGAGCTCATCCGCATTTTGCGCGAGAGCATGAGCACGGTGAACGACCGCGACACGCTGCTCGAGATGCTGACATTCGTGCGGCGGGAGAAAGACCTGCAGGGAGAGGCCGAGCCGGGCGCGCACGACGACTGCGTGATGGCGCTGGCGATCGCGCATTACGCGCGGCCGCAGCAGACGATGGAAATTAAGACCGCCGGCAGCGCGAAGAAAACGCGCTGGACGGCGGACATGTGGGAGGACTACAACAGCGCGAGCGAGACCGAGCGGGCAGAAATGCTGGCGCTCTGGGGCGAGCCGCGATGAGAGGGAGAAAAGACATGGAAGAAAAAGAAAAGGCAAGAGCGATCAGCGAGGAGCTGCGCGAGTGGCAGGCGAGGCTCAATGAGAGCGACGCCAAGTGGTCGAAAGAAGTCGAAAAAATGAACGAGCGCGAGGCGGTCTACAACGGGGACCGCACGATGCAGCCGCTCGTCCCCGGCGACACGCACCGCGACGGCACGCTGAAAAAGACAAGCCACGTGCGCAACATCACGTTTGAGAACATCGAAAGCCAGGTATCGAGCAGCATTCCGCAGCCGAAGGTGACGCCGCGGCGAAAGAAGGACGAGCACCTGGCCGACGTGATCGAGCACTTTCTGCGCAACGAGCTCGACCGGCTCCCGTTTGAGGCGCTGAACGATCTGGCCGAGCGGACGGTGCCCATTCAGGGCGGCGTGGGCTTTTTGGTCGAGTGGGACAACACGAAGCGCACGAGCACGACCGTCGGCGAGGTGAACGTGACGCTCATCCACCCGCAGCAGTTCGCACCGCAGCCGAACGTCTACACGGGCATTGCCGATATGGATTATTTCATCGTCAAGGTGCCGACGACGAAGGGCTACGTCGAGCGCCGCTACGGCGTGCTGCTTGAAAACGAGGGCGAGAGCGAGCCGGATGTCCGTGGCGGCGACGGCTCCACGAGCAACCGGAACCTGACGCTTTACATCGGCTACAAGCTCAACGAGCGCGGCGGCATCGACCGCTACACGTGGGTGAACGACACGGAGCTCGAAAACCTCAAGGACTATCAGGCACGCAGGCAGCCGGTGTGCAAGAGCTGCGGCAAGGTAAAGCCGCTGCCGGGGCAGGAGGTAAACGGCGCGGCCTACTCAGGCGGTGCGTGCCCGTGGTGCGGCGGCAAGGACTGGGAGAGCAAGACGCAGGACTTCGAAGAGCTCTACGCGCCGGTACAGCGCAGCGACGGCACGTTTGTCGGCGGGATGCAGGAAACGCTCGACGAAAACGGCCTGCCGGTACAGGCGCCGGTGCGCATCCCGTATTACCGGCCGAACCGCTACCCGATCATCTTGCAGCGCAGCGTGAGCGTCTTCGGCCAGCTGCTCGGAAACAGCGACGTTGACATGATCCGCGACCAGCAGAACACGAGCAACCGCATCGAGCAGAAGATCATCGACCGACTGATGAAGGCCGGCACGCGCATCACGCTCCCCGACCGGGTGGACCTGCGCACCGATCCCGAGGACGGCGAGCGCTGGTACATCGGGAAGCCGAGCGACAAAAGCCTCATCGACGTCTACGATTTTTCGGGCAATTTGCAGTACGAGCTCACGTATCTGGCGCAGGTGTACGAAGAGGCGCGGCAGATCATCGGCATCACGGACAGCTTTCAGGGAAGGCAGGACACGACCGCAACGAGCGGCAAGGCCAAAGAGTTTTCCGCTGCGCAGGCGGCGGGACGCCTCGAGAGCAAGCGCGTGATGAAGAACGCGGCCTACGCTGAGCTCTTCGAAACGATGTTCAAATTCTGGCTGGCGTACTCGGACGAGCCGCGGCCGGTGACGTATAAGGACAGCACGGGCGAGACGATGTACGAGGAGTTCAACCGCTATGACTTCCTCGAAGAGGGTGAAGACGGCGAGCTGCACTGGAACGATCAGTTCCTTTTCTCGTGCGACACGAGCGCGCCGCTGGCGAGCAACCGCGAGGCGATGTGGCAGGAGACGCGGCAGAACCTTGAGGGCAGGGCCTTCGGCGACCCGACAGACCTCGAAACGCTCATTTTGTTCTGGGCGAAGATGGAGGAGCTGCACTACCCCGGCGCGGCGCAGACGAAAAAGCACCTCGAAGAGAAGGCGCAGCGGCAAGAAGAAATGGCCGCGCAGCAGGCGGCCATGCAGGGCGATATGCCGGGCGGCGCTGGCGTGCCGGACGAGCTGGCCGCGGCGATCGACGCGCAGGCACAGCAGGACGCCATGAACGCCGCGAGCGGACAGGCGGAAGAGCTTTACACGCCGCAGTAAGAAAGGCTAAAGGCGCGAAAGATGACGCGCAGAGCATAGAAGTCCCCGCAAGGGGGACGCCGCATCCGTAAGGCAGCAGAGCTGCCAACGGCTGCGCAGCCGCAGGGCAACAGCGGGAAAATGCCGAATCCAAAGGAAAGGAGGACAGGGGCATGAGCGATAAGAGCGGTTACGTCGGCAGAATCAAGAACGGCGGCACGCAGGTCGTGAAAGCGCCGAACCAGCAGACCGACGCGAAGAAGGGCGTCGTGCACACCGGCAGCGACCTTCGCACGGGCAAGAAGTAAGCAAAGCGGAAACGCTTTACAACGCAGCAATATGAAGCTGCAATGCGCAGGGCGATAGCGGGAATATGCCAGAGAGGAAGAGAACATGGAATTCACGGAAAAAGACGTCTTTGAAGCGATGGGCCTGACGGTGCCGCCTGACGAGGCAGGCACGCAGCAGGAGCCCACAGGCGCAAACGAGCCGGGCGCCGCTGCCCCGGCTGCAGAAGAGACCAACGGCGCACCGGAGGGCGGCGATACCGGCACGACGGGCGGCGAGGGCGCAGAGGGCGCCGTAACCGCTCCCGATGGCCAGGACGGCGCGGAAGGCGCAGAAGACAACAACGATGCGGAGGGCACGAAGAAGGAGCAGACCCCCAACGAGCGCAGAGCTCATGCGGCGGCGCGGCGCAGAGCCGAGCAGCAGGCCGCGGTGGACGCGGCGCTCAAGGCGCAGAGCGAGAAGATGGCCGCGGAGTGGAAGGCTTTTTTCGAAAGTGCGGGGCTCAAGAACACGATCACGGGCGAGCCCATCGCGACGAAGGAGCAGTTTGACGAGTGGTCGAAGTCCTTCAAGCAGCAGAAGCTCGAAAGCGACCTCAAGGCCGGGAAGTTGACGCAGGAATCTCTCAATGAGGCGATCAGCGAGAATCCTGTTGTGAAGCAGGCGGCCGAGATCGTGGCGGCGCATGAGCGCGAGCAGGCCGCGGCGGAGCAGGAGAAAATGCAGCGCGCCATCGATGAGCAGATCAAGAAGATCCACGCGCTCGAGCCCGAGGTGAACGGCGTGGAGGATCTTTTGAAGCTGCCGGAGAGCGAGGAATTCTACGCGCGCGTGAAGAGCGGCATGTCGTTTTACGACGCCTACCTCATTTCGACGCATGAGCGGCGCGAGAAGGCGCTGGCCGAGGCAGCGAGAGCGCAGGCCTTGACGGGTCAGAGGGGTAAGGACCACCTGACCGGCGCGGCGGCATCCCGCGGCGCGGGCGGCAAGGTCGTGACGAGCGAGGAGCTGGCGAGCTTCCGCATCTTCAATCCCACGGCGACGGACGAGGAGATCCGCACGTGGATCGAGAAGAACAGAAACTAACGAGACAAGGAGGAACGCAATGTTTATTCCCATCAAATCGACGGACGGGGCAATGACCCCGTTTGAGTACATCGAAGCGGCGGCGGGCACGTATCAGGTCGGCCAGCTGCTCAACGTGACGGACGGCAAGCTGGCGGCGATCGCTGCCGACCAAGCGACCACGCCGCCCTATGTGTGCATGCAGAGCGGCACGGTGGCCGCGGGCGAGCTGCTGGCGGTGACGCGCGTGCAGGGCAAGTACACCTTTGAAACCGAGCTTGCGGCGGCCGCTGCGGCCGTGAAGGTCGGCACCAAGATCCAGGTGGCGAGCGGCGGTCTCAAGGCAAAGTACGTCACAGGCGCATCGGACGCAGCGGTGCCCGGCACGTTCGAGGTCGTGAGCCTTGAGGGCACGGCAGCGGGCAGCATGATCCGCGGCCGCTTTGTATAAGGAAAACGGAAGAGAGGAGAGAAAGTAAGCAATGAAAATCATTTTTTCAGAATCGAGCAACCTGAACAACAGCGTTTACGGCAACTGCCAGGCGCCGATCAAGATGTTCCTTGAAAAGCGCGGCGAGGAATTTGAGCAGAACAGCGTGCTGAAGAACCTGTTCCTGACGGGTTCTTCCAAGAACTACGGCGACGTGATGACCACGCTGACGGCCATGAGCGGCTTTGAGCCCGTGGGCGAGAACGGCGCTTATCCGCTGGACGGCATGCAGGAGGGCTACCAGAAGTTCCTCAAGTACCAGACGTGGAAGGATTCTTTCAGCGTGTCTAAGGAGATGATCGAGGACGGCAAGCTGCTCGACATGCGCAAGCAGCCTGCGGCCTTTATGACCTCTTACAAGCGCACGCGCGAGCTCTTCGGCGCGGCGCTGTACGGCGCGGCCATGATGGGCAACGGCAGCGTGACCTTCAAGGGCGTCAAGTTCGACCTGACGGGCGCGGACGGCAGCAACCTGTTCGCCAAGGAGCACGTGCCCAAGGTGAGCGGCGACAAGCAGTGCAACTGCTTCAAGGATGCGTTCAGCGTGGACGCGCTGGGCAAGCTCGAGACCAAGATGCACCTGTTCCGCGGCGATAACGACGAGATCCTTGACGTGGCTCCCGATACGATCCTGATCCCCGAGAACGCCGACCTCAAAAAGGCGGTATTCGCGGCGATCGGCGCGGACAAGGACCCCGTGAGCGCGAACAACGCCTTCAACTATCAGTACGGCCGCTGGAACGTCATCGTGTGGCCGTACCTGAACCACTACATCACAAACGGCGTCGCCCCGTGGGTGCTGCTGGACAGCAAGTACAACGAGACCTACGGCGGCGCGGTGTGGAATGACCGCATTCAGCTCGATGTGCGCTCCACCATCGACGAGAACACAGACGCGAACGTCTGGCGCGGCCGCAGCCGCTTCAACGCGTGCTTCAACGACTGGCGCTTTGCCGCCATCGGCGGTATCGCGGCGGGCAACTCGCTCTAAGGAGCATACCCCAAGGGCGGGCGGGGGAAATGCCCCGCGCCCGCCCTTATCATCTCGAAAGAAGGGAGAGAGGAACGTGACACCGAGAAAGGTGATCCAGCGCGTGGACGAGGCGAAGCCGAACGCCTTCCCGGAGGAAGCAAAGTTCGAGTGGCTCATGGCCCTTGAGGGCAGGATCGCGGCGGATGTGCTGCTGGCGATGCCGGCGGAGCTGGCGGCCATCATGGGAAAGACATTCGCAGACGGCATGGACGAAGAGCTGCTCGTGAAAGCGCCGCACGACGAGCTCTACGCGCTGTATCTGAAAGCATACATCGACAAGGAAAACGGCGAATACAACCGCTACGCGGATTCGAGACAGCTCTACAACGAGGCCTACGGCAACTTCGTGCGCTACTGGGGCAGGACATACGAACCGGCGCAGGGCTATGAAAGGGGGTACGTGATCCGATGAGGACCATTGAAGTGAAGGAGCTCGCCTATCTGCCGCTGGGCAGGCAGGGCGAGAACAAAGCGCAGAGGATCGTCTGGCCGGGGATCGCGGATTCGTGGGCGCGGCTGTACGGCGAGGGCGTCTTCGCGCTGACGGTGCTGCGCGAGGGCGATAGCGCACCGTATCCCGCGAGCCTTAAGAGCGAGAACGGTGACGTGATCTGGACGCTGAGCAACGCCGACACTGCCAGGGCAGGCGAGGGCATGGCTGAGCTCACCTCCACCGTGGGAGGCGCGATCGCCAAGAGCCGGACGTGGCGCACGGTGGTCGAGCCGTCGCTGAGCGCAAACGGCACGACCGAGCCGCCGGAGGCTTATCAGAGCTGGGTGGACGAGGTGCTTTCGGCGGCGGCGGGCGTGGAAAGCGCCGTATCCAAGATGCCATACGTCGACAGCACGACGGGGAACTGGTTCAAGTGGGACGCGGCGTCGGGAGCCTTTGCCGATACCGGCGTTCCTGCAACTGGCCCGCAGGGAGAGCAGGGACCCAAGGGTGACACCGGTGAGCAGGGACCCAAAGGCGATACCGGCGCGACAGGCCCCAAGGGGGATACCGGCGCGACAGGCGCGCAGGGCCCAAAGGGAGAAAAGGGCGACACAGGTGCAACGGGCGCGCAGGGCCCGCAGGGTGAGCAGGGCATCCAAGGCGTTCAGGGCATTCAGGGCCCGAAGGGGGATACCGGAGAAACCGGCAGCACTGGTCCGCAGGGGCCGAAAGGCGACAAAGGCGACGCCTTTACCTATGACGACTTTACGGAAGCGCAGCTTGCTGCGCTGAAAGGCGCGAAGGGCGACACGGGCGAGCGCGGGCCGAAGGGCGAAACGGGAGATACCGGCCCACAAGGGCCCCAAGGTGACAAGGGTGATACCGGTGATACCGGACCCCAAGGCCCCAAGGGTGACACAGGTGAAACGGGTCCGCAGGGGCCTCAGGGCGAACAGGGCGTCAAAGGCGATACCGGCGCAGTTGGCCCGCAGGGGCCGCAGGGCGAGCAAGGCATTCAGGGGCCCAAGGGAGACACAGGCAGCGGATTCCGGGTTCTCGGCTACTACGCGAGCAAGGAGGCGCTGGACACAGCACACAAGGCCACGGCCAAGGCGGGCGACGCTTACGGCGTCGGCACTGGTGAGCCTTACGACATTTACATCTTCGACGGCGTGACGAATGCTTTTGTCGACAACGGCCCTTTGCAGGGCGCGAAGGGCGACAAAGGCGATACGGGCGCGCAAGGCCCTGCCGGTCCTGCAGGTGCGGATGGGGCACCCGGCAAAGACGGAGAAACCGGCCCTCAGGGTCCGCAAGGTGAGAAGGGCGATACAGGTCCGCAGGGGCCGAAGGGTGAAGACGGAGCGCCCGGTAAGGACGGAACAAACGGCACGAACGGCAAGGACGGTGTGACGTTTACCCCCAGCGTGAGCGACGCGGGCCTTTTGAGCTGGACGAACGACGGGGGCAAGACGAATCCGAAGTCCGTGAACATCAAGGGGCCCAAGGGCGACCCGGGAGCTGACGGAGCGCCCGGCAAGGATGGCGGCACGGGTCCGCAGGGGCCCAAGGGCGACCCGGGCGCGGATGGCAAGGACGGCGCGAACGGTGTAACGCCGACGATCGGCAGCAACAGCAACTGGTTTATCGGCACGACCGACACGGGCAAGCCCTCGCGCGGCGAGAAAGGCGATCCCGGAGACACGGGACCACAAGGGCCCAAGGGAGACCCCGGTGCAGACGGCAAGGATGGTGGAACAGGCCCGCAAGGGCCGCAGGGGAATCCAGGCGTGGATGGCAAGGATGGCACAACCTTCACCCCATCCGTCAGCGCGAGCGGAGATCTCTCGTGGACGAACGACGGCGGCAAGGACAACCCTGCGACCGTGAACCTGAAAGGCCCCAAGGGAGACACCGGTCCCCAAGGTCCGCAGGGCGAGCAGGGCGAACAGGGCCCGCAGGGTCCCGCAGGTCCCGTCAACGTCCCCGCGACCACGGCCATCCTCAAGGGCAACGGCTCGGGCGGCATCGTGGCAGCGACGAAAGGCACGGACTATGCATCGCCGCCTACCGCCTGCAAGGTCAAACTGACGGTCGCGGGTTGGAACAGCTCGGCCAAAACACAGAGTGTGACGATCGACGGCGTGTCGGCGGATGAGGCGAGCCAGCTTCTGCTGCCGATGCCGACCGCTGCGAGCAAGAGCGCATATGACGATGCCGGTATCCAGATGACGGGTCAGGCCGCGAACAGTGTGACCTTTACGTGCGACACGGTGCCGACCGCAGCCATTGAGGTGTGGGTCGTGATCCAAAGCGTGAAGGACGTCACCCCCCCCTCAGTAACTGAGACGTGGGTGTTCAATAAATCGTTCCAAACGTTTACGAGCGAAGATGTGACATACCAAATTGGCTTTACGTCCAGCGGCAGCACGTTTTCGAGCCTTACTGTACAAGGATCGAAATCCGCAGTAGGTGAAGGGCGTTATGACGCTGGCGGCCTAATTTACGATTCCACACAGGTGTATTCTGGGTTCGGCACATGGAAGGATCTTACGTACCGTACGATCACGCTCGCAGAGCCCGCGACGGGCGCATTCTTCGAGTGGCTGCAGCAGGCCGCAGTCAAACAGTAACAATCAGCGACATAAAAGATTGGAGGTGGTCGCGTGATCTATAATTTACCGCAAGTTAAACAGGCGAAACAAGAAACGTGGGTCATCAATGACGATTTTGCCTTATTAGATTCGCTCACAAACGTTAAAGCTGATATTAAATTTGTGTCAAACGGTGAATCGTTTGATGGTTTAGTGTGCAGCCAAGACAGAAGATATTCTGTTATCTCTTATTTTACTGGCGCTACATACAAACGGGTTTGGGATTCTGACGGTGGCTGGGCAGGGGTAAGCTCACAAGCTTACCGAACCGTCATCTTCGACGAAGAACCGACCGGCGATCTGCTCGCGTGGCTACAGGCAAACGCTGTCAAACAATAAGGAGGAATCTATGATTTTTAACACGACAACTCCCGCTGGAAATGCGGGGGGGGGCGTATGAAGAGGTGACGATTACAGGGTCTTCTGCCTTATCCTCACTCACGATATTCTACATCGACGAGCAAGGTACATACCAGTCTTATACGTTACCTGATACTTCCAAGACTTATAAGATTAAAGTACAGAGCCCATCTGTATTTGGAATTGATGTTTCGGATCATAGTATTGGAAGCACAGATGAGTATGTGACTGGCGGAACGCTTTGCAGCCAGATGTCAAACCCCATGCTTCCAGGATCTATACCTGGCTTAGCAATTTATCATATTTAACATCATGAAAGGAGGGCTTACGATGAGCTTTATCAGAGTAAAGTGCCTGAGAGAGAGAGAGAGAGAGAGAGAGAGACGTAGCCTCGCGGCTAAGGTGCGCGCATGATCGCGAACGTCGCACCGAGAAAAGCGAGCGGAGCGGGGAAGACGTATACGATTACGTGTGGCAAAAAAGTCACAACATTACCAGTCCCAGTAAATCCGAATGCGGGGGACATTGTCACGTTCGGTTATTTATCATTCGAGACATTTACCATTCGCGGAGCCAACTCTCAAGCGGAAATTCCATATCTCAGTGGGACTCCGGAAGGGGTATCACCGCAGGATGGATTCGACTCCAAGTATTACTTCGTCATGCCTGCGGAGGATGTAACCATCTCGTAACGGAGGTGGCGGCATGATTCTGAATCCGACGCAAAAGACAAAGAACGAGACGCAGGGCCCTGTGTGGGTGCTTATTAAGACTGGAGGCTGAATCATGGCTGGAGATCTCTTACTTTCACAGACTATTTCCATTCCATTTAGCGGAAAGTTGCAAGACGGATTAACAGTTTTGGTGACGTTTTCCTATGGCGGGTATTTAGCTATGTCCGTAGCTATGTATACTTACGGTCGGTGGACGTATGCGTCAACCGACGGCGGATCAGGTGTTGGGCTGTCTAATATGACAGTCAACGGCTCAACATTGACGTGCTCTTTGGCGTGGCCTGGCGACGCTGCGTATTACATGGTCATCGAAGCGGATAATTTCCCGCTCTAAGAACAATTAAATAAACCAATTCGGGGCCGACAGCTTCGGCTGTCGCCTCCATGAACGCCCGCCAGAGGCGCGAACAATCAATCTTATCGCTTAAAGGAGTGATTACATGGCAACATACATCAAAGTCAACAACACCGAGTACCCTGCAACCATCACGGGCGAGCAGGCGGGCGGCAAGATCACGCTGCAATATCTGCCGCATGAGCTGGCGGGGAATTATTTCAAGGCGGTGTAATGCGCCGCAGAAAGGGAGCGAGAAATGGGAGATTTGGCAAGCATTGCGTCTCTGTGCTCTGAGGTGACGGTCATCCTCGGGGCGCTGGCGCTGTTCATTAAGCCGTTGCGCAACAAGATCCTCGGCCTTGACAAGCTGGTGGATGCGCTCAAGTGCGAGCTGCGGCACGATATGCTGCATACATACTACCGGCACAGGGAGGACAAGTTCATTCGGCAATACGAGTTGGAAGACTTTCTGTACCTCTACAGAGGCTACAAGGCGCTCGGCGGGAACAGCTTTATCGACAAAATCAAAGGCGAGGTCGACGAGTGGGAGGTCAGATCGTGAAAAAGGCGTGGACGGCGGCACGGGAGCACTGGGACAGGATGAAGAAGCGGGACAGGTACATATCCATCGCCATTTTCAGCCTGACGTGGTACACCGTCGCCTCGCTCACCATGGCGGCGCTCGGCGTGCCGCCGCCCGACGTGCTGACGGAACGGTGGTTCAAAGCATGGACGACGGAGCTCGTCGTGGTGGCGGGCATCAAGATTTTCAGAAAGGACGATACGGTTTTATGAATGAATTACTGAACAAAAGAATTGCGAACCTTCTCAGCGTGAAGAGCCTTGTGACGATCGCGCTGACGGCGACATTCTGCATCCTGACGGTGCGCGGCGCGGTCACGCAGGAGTTTAACACCGTGTACCTCATGGTCATTGCGTTCTACTTCGGCACGCAGAACGCGGCGGGCAGCGCGAAGGGAGAGTGAGCGGTGTGAATATCCGCAAATACCCGGCAAACGCCGGGAACGTCGGCGGCACGCGCGCGGCGAGAAGTATCCGCTACATCGTGATCCACTACACCGGCAACGACGGCGACACGGCGATGAACAACGCCAAGTATTACGCGGGCAACGTCGTGAAGACCAGTGCGCACTACTTCGTGGACGAGAAGGAGATCGTGCAGAGCGTGGACGACCTGTGCATCGCGTGGGCGGTGGGCGGAAAGAAGTACCCGAGCTGCGCGCAGACGGGCGGCGGGACGCTGCACGGCCGCTGCCTGAACGCAAACAGCATCAGCATTGAGCTGTGCGACGCGAAGAGAGACGGCGCATACGCGCCGGACGCGCGCACCGTGGAGCGTGCGCTTGCGCTGACGCGCGAGCTGATGAAGAAGTACAACATCCCGGCAAGCAACGTGATCCGTCACTTTGACGTGACGGGCAAGCTGTGCCCCGCCTACTGGTCGGGGAGAGAGAACGCGGGCAAGTGGGAAAAGGAATTCCACGGCAAGCTGACGGCGCCCGATTACCGCGCGCAGCTTCAGAAGCGCGCGGGGTTGACGGACGGCACGATGGATTACCTTGAAAAATATCAGTACGGCGAGGACCTTGTGCGCAAGCTCGCGACGATGAAGTAAAGCACGGGGCGGGAGAGCGTGCAGATCTCCCGCCCGAAGAGAAAGGAGGGGAGGAAGGATGCCTTCCAACTGGCTATACATCGACACGAATTTTCCGTCGTTCACGCAGAAGGAGAGCGTGAACGACAAGGTCGAGACGATGCAGGACTACCTCTTCATGCTCGTCGAGCAGCTGCGCTACACGCTGCACAACTTAGACCTTTCCAACATGAACAAGACGGCGGCGGACGAGTTCGTCAAGCAGATCACCGATCCCATCTACGGCGAGATCAAGGACGCGGAGGGGAACATCACGCAGGTCGCGCTCGTGGCCGAGGGGCTGGCGGCGCGCATCGGCGACGCCGAGGGGAACATCACGCAGCTGCAAGCGACAGCAAAGGGCTTACAGGCGAGCATTTCGAACCTCGACGGCGCGATCACAAACATCAAGGCCGACGTGAACGGCATCCGCGCGACGGTGAGCGGCAAGATCGACGACAGCGATGCGCAGACGCTTATCGACCAGAACTTGCACAAAATCACGCTGGCGGCGACGAGCGGTTCGAGTGGCACGACTTTCACGCTGAGCAAGGACGGCGCGCAGATCGCGAGCACAGGAACGGTCGACCTGCACGTCAAGTCGGTCAACATCGATGGCACGCTGACGGCGGGCGCGCTGCGCGGCGGGAGCGTGAGCCTGCTGGCCGGAGATACCCCTGTCGGCAGCATGGATCTTGCCTACACGGGCACGGGGCAGGTCGGCGTCGGTCTGACGGCGACCTATGGTGGCATGAAGATGCACGCAGCGGGAAATATCTTTCTTAAATCCGAGCTGGGGCCGTTTGCATTGATCGGAAAAGACGATGCCAGCGACTACCCTGTCGTCTCGCTCGGCGGCGGCTATCTGGTGCTGAGCGGCAACTACATGTTTGGCGCTTCGCCGCCGAGCCACGCGCCGTATGGCACGGTGTTTTTCATCGAGGAGTAAGGCATGGCGAGCTTTTATTGTACGCTGTCACCGGTCGACGGAGACGGGACACAGCTCAGCGTCTACGCACGGTTTACTGGCGGCGCGTCGGATTACACGTATAAGCGCTCAATCGACATCCGCATCACGGGCGTCGGGACGTTCTCGTTCGATTCGAGCGAGGTCGGCGGTGGGACGAGCACCTTTGTCGGCACGATCACAGGCCTGTTACCGGGCACGGCATACGAATGGATATGCAACATGTACTACTGGAACGGATCATGGGTCGTCTCAGATTACAGCGATTCCGGCACGGCAACGACATACAGCGGTGGCGGCGGCGGAAGCAGCGCGAAGGCGGTCATCAATGTCGGGACGTATGCCTATCCGAACTGGAAGAGATACCGCGCGATCGTCAACATTGGGACGTATTACATTGGGACGTATTACAACACAAATTGGCTATCGGTTCGACCGGTCAACAATTACGGGAGCTATTCGCGACCCAATTGGAGGTAAAGAGCATGAATGAAAAGATCAAGCAGGAAGCGGCGCACGCGATGCACCTGATTGGCATTTTGAACGTCAACGGCGATGCCGTCGATGTGGTGGCAGCGGTGCGCCAGTCGCTTCGCAATATCGTGACGATCTGCGATGCGGCAGAAGAGCCGACGCAGGGTAACGCGCAGGACAAGCAGGCGGCAGAGCCGAAAAAGGACGGTGAGGCCAAATGAAGCTGCCAGAGGTCCCGTATGCCGACGGCATCGGCAAGCGCGGGCAGCTGCAATTCTACGGCCTGGACCACAACCTGGGCGCAGGGGACGGCGGGCTGTGGGACATGCAAAACCTGACGAGTGACTATTATCCTGTGCTTTCGACGCGCGCAAAGCGCAAAATTTACAAGAATCTTGTAAATCCGGGCGGGCTTTTCGCGTGGGATGCGCTGGCGTGGGTGGAGGGTGCGGCCTTCTACTACGGCGGCGCGAAAAAGGGCGACGTGACGGCGGGCGAGAAGCGCTTCGCGGCACTCGGCGCCTACATCATCATTCTGCCGGACAAGAAGTACTACAACACCGTTTCCGGCGCGTTCGGAAGCTTAGAGAGCGCATGGAGCGGCGGGAGCCTGACGTTTACGAACGGAAAGCTCTTTGAAGAGGCGGCAGAGGCGAACACGATCCGCTGCGCGAATGTCAGATGGGCGGACTACTTCAAGCCCGGCGACGCGGTGACGATTGCGGGCTGCACGAAGCACACGGAGAACAACAAAACGCCGGTGATCCGCGAGATCGACGGCGACAAAATGTATTTCTATGAAAACGTCTTCAAGCTGGACGGTGACAACGGCACGACAGAGTACACGGAGACGGGAAACTTGACGGTTCGGCGCACGGTGCCGGACTTAGAATACCTGTGTGAGAACGAAAACCGGCTGTGGGGCTGCGACGGGCGCACGATCTATGCGAGCAAGCTCGGCGATCCCTTCAACTGGAACGTGTTCGAGGGCCTTGAGACCGACAGCTACGCCGTGGACACGGGCAGCGCGGGCGACTTCACGGGGTGCGTGAGCTTCCTCGGCTATCCGGTGTTCTTTAAGGAGGACCACATCTACAAGGTGTACGGCAGCATTCCGTCCAACTTTGAGGTGATGGGCTCGGCCACGCTGGGCGTTGCCAAGGGCTGCGGCGGGAGCCTCGCCATCGCGGGCGAGCGGCTGCTGTACCTCTCCAATTCCGGCGTGATGATCTACTCGGGCGGCATCCCGCAGAGCCTGCACGACGCCTTCGGGCAGACGCGGCTCAAGAACGGGCGCGCGGGGAGCGATGGCCTCAAGTATTATCTGAGCGCGCAGGACGAGGCGGGGGACTGGAAGCTCTACGTCTACGACACGCGCAAGGGCATGTGGCACATCGAGGACAAGACGCACGCGACGCACTTCTGTCGCTATCAAGGGAATACCTATTTCCTGACGGCGGAGGGCGAGATCACGCTGACGGGCAACATTCTCGACGCGCCGGAGGGCTGCACGGACGAGGAAGACTTCACGTGGTTCGCCGAGACGGGCGACTTCACGGAAAAGGGCTCGAGCCAAAGTACGAGCTACGACGGCGTGAAGAAGAGCATCGCCAAGCTGTGGGTGCGTATCGAGGTCGCGGCGGGGGCCGAAGCAAAGGTGCTGATGCAGTTTGATTCCGACGGGAAGTGGGTGCAGGCCGGGCAAACGCTGAAACCGGAACGAAAGCGCAGCTATTACCTGCCCATCGTGCCGCGGCGCGCGGACCATTACCGCATCCGCATCGAGGGCAAGGGCGAGTGCCGCGTCTATTCGATGAACCGCGAATACTACGCGGGCAGCGAGCTCAAGAGCACGCGCGGACCACAGTAAAATTCAAGCAGAGAGGAGAAGAAAATGGCGTATACATACGATGACTTTCAAAAGGCAGCGAGCGGCAGCAATGTGAATTTTTCGCAGTATGATCTCGACCTTGCGAAAAAGTACCCTGAGTTCGGCATGAGCGTGCTCGACCTCAAGAAGCAGTACGCGGGCGCGACGACGGCAGAGCAGCGCGCGCTCATCAACGCCAAGGCGAACCAGCTGCGCAGCAGCTACGGCAACTACACTGCCGGCGCGGATGGCAGCCAGTACGTGAGCGACGGCAAGTACGCCCAAGGCATCGACGACACGCTCGATAAAATCGGGTCGTTCGGCTCGTTCAGCTACAAGGACGCGCCGACCTACGAGAACCGCTACCAGCAGAAGCAGCAGGAGCTTTTGGACGCGGCGCTCAATCGCGATCCGTTCTCGTGGAGCAAGGAGACGGATCCGCAGTACGGCAGCTACAAAAAGACGTATCTGCGCGAGGGGGAGCGCGCGACAGCGAACGCGCTGGCGCAGGCGAGCGCCGCGAGCGGCGGGAGGCCGAGCTCTTACGCCGTGAACGCGGCGACGCAGGCGGGCGACTATTACGCGACGAAGCTCTCCGACGTGATCCCGACGCTCTACCAGCAGGCATACGAGCGGTATCTCAAGGACTACCAGATGAAGCTGAGCGACCTGAACGCGGTGAACCAGCAGGAGCAGCTGGACTACGCGAAGTATCTCGACCAGCTGGGGCAGTTCAACACCGACAGAAACTTCGACTACAACAACTATCTCGGCGAGTACGGCCGGTTGCAGGACTACCTCGGCAATTTGCAGGGGCAGGACAACACGGAGTACAACCGCTATCTCGGCGTGCTGGACGAGATCAGGGAAAAGCAGCAGCAGGAGCAGGAGCTCAGCCGGTCGCAGATCGACGCGATGCTGCAAGCGGGCGCGTCGCCGAGCGCGAGGCTCATCGGCAAGAGCGGGTACGAGAGCGAGTACATTCAGGCGCTCGAGAATTACTACAAGCAGCAGGCGGCGGCGAAGGCGAGCGGCGGCGGGAGATCCGGCGGCGGAACGGGCGGAGGAGGAAAGCCCAAGAGCAAAATGAGCCTGACGACCGCGCAGAAGATGGCAAAGGCCGGACAGTTCACGCAGGAGGTACTCGACACGCTGCACGCGGGAGGATTCAACGACGCCTATCTCGCGTCGGAGTACGGCTATACCGGCGGCGGAAGCGGACGCACGAAGTTCGGCTACGATCCGGACGAGGGCATTTTCACGTGGAACGGGTACCGCTTCAATTCGCCGGAGGCATTTGCGGAAGCGCTGGATCGCGCGGCGCTGACGGACGCGGAAAAGGCCGAGATTTCCAGAAAGCTGAAAGCCAACGGATTCAACATCACGTTCTGATGAGGTGACGACATGGCAATTAAAATCACGCAGATCAAGCCCGAGGGCGCGCAGAAAAGCGCGCCCTCGGCAAAAGACTATTTTGAAGAAAAGCCGAGAGGCGAGAACACCGAAGACACCGGGCGCATCAAGATCACGAAGATTCCGAGCGCGGAAACACGGCGCACCGTTCCGGCAAGCCCAACGCAGACGCCGGACACACGAACGCCATACCAAAAAGCGCTGGACGAGGCGATGATGAAACGCGCGGCGGCGGATCGGAAGAACCGGGAGCGGGGGCGCAGGAGCTCTGGCCGCTCGCACGCGCAGGAAGTGCGCGGGATCACCGGCGACAAGACGAAAAAGAGCATTACCCCCATCATCAAGAGCGCGGCGGCGGGCTATGCGGCGGACATGGTCGGCGCGGCGGACACGCTGCTGCGTGCGCCGAGCGGCCTGAACTACGCAGCGAGCCAGGAACGCGGAGAGATCGAAGCCTCAAAAAAGAACATCGCCGCCTATACCGAAAAGCTCAAGGCGGCGAAGACCGAGGAGGAGCGCCAGCAGTGGCAGACACTTATCGACCGCAACAAGCGCCTCATCGAGATCAACAGCAAGGCTGCGGGCGAGCAGGTGAAAAACTATCAGGACGCGACGAGGGGCGCGCAGGAGAAGCTGCAAGGCACCTATCAGAAGCTGCGCAAGACCGCATCCGACAACATGGAAAAGGCGAACGAAGGGCTCACGCCGGTCGGCAAGTACCTCAATAACGTCGGCGCAGCGGGCGCGCAGATGGTCGCAGACGCGGCGCTCGGCGGCGGCAGCGCGCTCGGCCCGATGTTCCTGCGCGTATTCGGCGGAAACTCGCAGGAGGCGGCGGAGGCGGCGGACAAGCCAGGCATGAGCGCGGCGGAACAGCTGGACGCGCAGAACCGGGCGCTGCTGTACGGCACGGCGAGCGGCGCGGTGAGCATCGCGACGGAAAAGATCAGCAACGTCGCAGCGCCGTTCAAGAAAGCGTTCGGCGGCGGCTTCCTCGACAAGGCAATCGACGGAGCGATCGCCAAGATGAACGGGAATGCGGCGGGACGGCTCGCCCTGTCGTTCCTGTCTGAGGGCGGCGAGGAGGTCATCGAAGACATCGTACAGCCTGCCTTGCAGACGATTTACAACGGTAAGAGCGCCGGACAGAATTACAGCGAGCTTGATGCGGCGGAGATCCTGAACGACTTTCTTGTCGGCGGCACGCTGGGACTGCTGGGCAGCGGCGTAGAGGGTATTCAGCGAAGAAGCGCGCAAATCGAGACTGAGCGCGCCGCGGCGGAGACGAAGGAGGCCACACCGTCGGCGGAAGCGATGACGCAGGAAGAGACCGCACCGACAGCACAGCAGCCGGTGCAGCAGCAGAACACCATGCCCGCACAGCCTGCGGTGACGCCTGAGAGCGCGAAGGGCATGGGCGAGGGTAATTTGACGCCCACACAGCCGAACGCCGCACAGGGCGCGGCAGAGGGCAAAGCGGACGCCTTAGACGAGGGCAAGCGCGTCAACCTTCTTGAGTACAGCAACGAGCAGAACGCGCAGAAGGTTGAAGACGGACTGAAAGACGGCACGCTGGCCGTGGATGCAGAGCACAATATCTATCGCGTGAATGAGGATCAGCACATCGACCGGCGCGACAGCGCGAGCGTGGGCGAGCGGAGTGTGAACGCCTTCCAGTTTGACCACCCGGAACTGCACCAGTATTTCGCGGACGCGGCGGCGGATCTCGCCGAGGAGATGAGCTTCGCCCAGAAGGGTGGCGAGCTCATCCGCCGGACGAGCCGCGAGGCGGGCGACGACGAATACATACGCACCAAGCGCGGCGCGAGCGAGCGCATCACGCGGCTGCTGGATGACGAGGGCGTGCGCTACGACGACATCGACCGCTCGATCGAGGCCATCATTCACAATCACGGGCAGGAAAACTTTGCCGCGGCGAAGCGCGTGGAGCTGCTGCTGGACGAAATGCTGACAAACGGCTATACGGATATCCACGGGCAGCACATTGCACCGAACGAAGAATACATTGCAGCAAAGAAAGCCATTCCCGGCGCGGACACGAGCGCGAGGACGCGCGAAGAGCTGCCGCTGTGGGACATGGCGAAAGGAAAGGACGGAGGGGTTTATGGACAGACAATCGAACAGAATGCCGGAGGGCCTGAGCTTGCCGACGCTGCCGAAAGAGGCACACCAGGCGAGGTCAACGCAGCGCGTGCACTATCTGATGGAGCTGCCGAACGGGGAGAGCGCCGGGGTAACGGAAGAGAATCTGAGCGCATTCCTCGAGAAGTACGGAACGTCGGCGGAGAAGACGGAAACGCGCTAACGGTACAACAGCGGCTTGCGGCATCCGGTATCTCACAATTCATCAGCCCGCGGGAGGCCAACGTTCCGAATGGCGCAAGCGGCGATAACACCGTCACCATCTTTGACGAGGTAGACTGGGACCAGGAGCTTATCGGCGCGGCGGACTGGGCAAAGTCCAAGGGCGTGAAGAAGGTAACGGCGCTGCTCGGTGTCATCAAGGTTGAAAAGGACGGGAAAACCGGCAGAATTTTCGGCGCGTTCAACGCCGACACGGGCGAAATTTTCGTCAATGCCGGTTCAGTGCAGCGCAGCGTGAGCGAGACGATCGAGCATGAAACAGCGCATTATCTGGCCGAAGTGGCGAGGCGCGAGAACGTCAGGACGTTTATGCGCGACGTTCAGAGCCGGTACAGCAGCGAAGAGTGGGGCAAGGTGTACGACGCCTACTTTGACCGCTATGCAGCGCTGACGGGCGACTACGCGGGAATGAGCGAGAGCGATATCGAGCTCTATGTGTGGGAAGAGATCATGGGCGATGCCTATGCCGAGATCGACCAGTATGACGAAAAGGCGAGCTGCTTCAACCGCGAGGCTGAAAACGCGCTGTCGCAGAGCGGACAGGAAAGCGAAAGCGCCTTACATGGCGAACGCACGCCGGGCGCGGTGGAACAGGGCCGCGAGACCGCGGCGGCGACGGAACGCAGGACAGGGCCGCCTGAGAAGTTCAGCGTGCTTGAGGAGGTCGAAGGCGAAAACGGTACATACGGCAAGGGCGTCATGCTCGACACCAACCTCTTCGATGGAATCCGCCCGAGAGACTGGGGCAAGGCGCTCAGCCGGTACGTCTACAACAACATGGCCGGCATGGAGTTGACGGCATACGACGCGGCCGGAAGGCCCGAAACGGTCTATCTTGCCCGCACAAACGACCGCGTGCAGAAAGACGGCACAAAAAACAGCCGCAAGGTTATCGACAAGCTGGCGAGAAGCACGGGAGATAATATCCGCAGCCTTGCAGTCGTCCACCTGGACGAAGCGCTAACGACGTCCAGATATGAAAATTCCACCGATGAACACAATCATCAGTGGATGGATGAAAACGGATGGGAATACAGAAAGACATATCTGCAAGACCGATCCGGAAATATTTACGAGGCAACGCTGAACATTGCAGACGGACGGGACCGCAAGATCTTGTACGACATCAATAACATTCGGCTGGTCGACAAAGCAAAAAGCCCCGGCGAGCATACCGCTGCTGGCGATAGCCAGCGCTCCCGTTATCAGGAGCCGACGGCGGGTGATACTCAATCCGAGGCAAAAGCCGGAGAAATTACCGGCGGCGTCGTGCCCTCAGCCGTTACCGGAGGGGCTCGCTCAACATCACGCAATTTCTCCGAAAAGAGAATAGCAGATGAAAGCGAAAATGTCAAGTCGCCGACGCTGGGCGACGAAATCCGCAGGCAGATCATGGGCGAAGAGACGGAACCGTTCAAGACCGGAGAATCGTCCGCAAAGGACGTCGATACCGGCGGTGCCGCCTCTTCTGCGGAAAGTGTATCTGAAAACGGCGGGAACGTCAAGCCGAAGACGCGGTTTTCGCTGGATGAGCCGGTCGAGGAGACGAAGACGCTCGTCGCCATGCACAACATGACCGAGGAGAAGCTGCGCCGCACGCTGGACATCGGCGCGTGGCCCGCGCCCTCTATTGCCATTGTCAAGGCGAAAGACGGGCACACCAACTATGGCGAGTATTCCGCCGTCTTCCCGCGCGAGACCATCGACCCGCAGAGAAGCAGCAAGAACAAGGTCTACGGAGGGGACGCCTGGACGCCGACGCGCAGCAACGCGCGCGTGGAGTACGAGGTCGACCAGAGCAAGGCGAGAGCACTCGAGCGCGAGATCGACAGGCTGTCGAGCGAGTTTGCGGGCGGCGCGTTCCGAAACAGCAGCGTCATCGGCGCGGCGGGCGTGAACGAAGTGACCGAATTGAGCCTTGACGACATCGCCGAGCGCCTTGCGAAATATCCGGCCGTGCAGGCGGCATACTTACAGAGCAAGGGCAAATCGCTCGAGCCTATCTACAAGGAAAAGAAGTTCGACAGCCTGGGCAACGACGTGCTGCGCCAGTACGTCGACCGCGTTGGTATGCAAGAAGTGGCACAACTTTACGCGGAGATGGAGACGGGCGGCAGCCTTGACGAAAGCGCACTGAATGCTGCGCGCGAGGTCATCGTGGACGACTGGGCGAAGCGGAACGCGCGGCTGCTTGAGCGGAGAGCGAAGAACCGGGACAAGCTCATCGCCGTGCAGAAAAACAGGCTGGAAGACTGGCGCATTGAAAAGTTCATCCGAAACGCCGAGGCGTATATCGAGCAGAACGGTACGAGCGGCGACGAGGTCGACAAAGAGGCCACGTCGGAGAAAATGCACAGCATGATCGCGCCAAGCGGAAGCTGGGGTGACGTAGAAAAGACCGTGCAGCAGTGGGTGAGACCGCGGCTGGACGGGATGCTCGGGAAGCCGGGTATCTACAACGGAAAAGACCCGTACACGGAAAACGGCAGAAAGCCGTTCAAGGAGACGCACTGGGACTATACGGCGGAAAATATTGTGCGCGCGATGAACAATGCGAGTGACCGCGGCGAGGGCATGTGGGGTCTGACCGGCGGGACACTCGCCGCAACGTCGGCACCGCAGTATGACAGCGTCGATGCGATCCACGCGGACGAAGAGAGACTGCGCGCAGAGAGCGACGACGTACATGAAAAGCGGCTGCGCGACCTCGACATCGAGATTGACCGCGTCGTGGACGATCTGCTGCGAAGCACAAAGGCACACAGCGACAGCGAGTACGAGGAGCGGCACATCCTGGAAGATGTGCTTGCGGAAGCTGCAAAGGGTGAGCATTCTCCGGCGGCGATCAAGCGGTCGTTTGCAAAGGACGGCTATGCCATCAAAGACGGGAATGCGAGGTCGATCATGCGGCTATTCGACATTGCCGCGAAGATCCCGGCCGGCTACTTCGAGGCCAAGCCGCAGCGCGTCGTCGGCTTCGATGAAGCGCTTGCTGTTGTCGCGCCGGATGATGCGCCGGGCGACCTCTTGAGCGAGATGCGCGATGCGGGCATGAACGTCGTGGAGTACCGCGCGGGAGACGACGCAGACCGCCTTGATAAGATCAACAGCATCAAGAACGTGCGTTTCTCGGCGGAGAATGAAGACGGCGAGCTGAGCGAACAGCAGGAGCAATCCTATGAAAAGACGGAGCGAGACGGTAAGCGCGGAGAGTATTTGTCGATTCCTGCGGAGTGGAAAACGAAGCTCGAGCGCGCACGGACGGCGGCAACGAACAACATCAAGCCATCCGGCTTCGACAGCTACGATGCCTATCTCGATGCGCTGGACAAGCAGCGCGCGGCGGATCGGGCCGAGCGGCTGCGCGTCAAGAGCCGGGACGAATTCAAGGGCACAAAAGCACTCGACGAGTTGGGCGTGAAAATCGCGAACAGCGCAGGCATCTACCACAACGCAGAACAACTCATTGCCAACGACAAGGCGGCAAAAAGCATTCAGAACGCAACGAAGCGCGCCGAGCAGCGCTTGGGCGCGACGCGGCAGGAAAAGACCATCGCGCGTGACATTGCAAACGGCGAGCGCTCGATGGCAGATATCCCTCGCAGCGTGAAAAAGTCGCGCGTGCTTGAGCTCGTGGACTATTACACGGCACAAAAGGCGACGAAGACGGGGCTTTTGCAGCAGCAGCGCATCGAGATCAATGACGCGCTGCGCGAGCAGGCGCGCGAGCTCATCGGAACAGAAGCACCGGAGATCAACCGAAAGGGCCTGAGAAAGCTCTTCGACCCGAGTAAAGGCCTTGTGCTTTACCATCGCACGCCGCAGCGCATTATGCGTGCTCTCTTTGGCTGGAAGCAGGGCCAGCAGATCAACGAGGCTGTTTTCGAGCCGGTCTACGAGAACGAGCAGGAGCGCAAGCGCTTCATCAACCGCATGTTTGACGAGGTTCGAACCTTTGAAGGCGCGGACGGCAAGAAAAGCGCACTGAACAAGGACGAGAGCGCCTTTGCGCAGAGATTGAAAGAGGGACGAACCGTCGAGGATCTGGTTGAAAAGTCCGGCGCGGCGGAAAGTATCAGAGCGGCGGCGGAAAACCTGAAAAATGGCGCAGAGATGAAAGATGCCGCGCGGGAATTCAGCCTCGACAAAGGTTCGCGCAATCTGGCGCGGCAGTATGCCGACTGGCTGCAAACGCAGGATGACTACGCGGCGGCAAAGAACGTCGACCGCACGAAGGTCGAGAACGCGATCGAGAAATACACAGAGCTCTATGACAAACTCTATGCCGCGATCAACGACTTCCTTGTAGCGCACGGATACGAGCCCATCGGCTTTATCAAAGGCTACGCGCCGCACTTCCAGACGAGTGAGGCAAACGGAAAGCTCGAGAGCGCACTCAAGGCAATCGGCGTCGACCTCGGCTCCGGCGTGGGCAAACTGCCGACGAGCATCGCAGGTCTGACGAAATCCTTCAAGCCGAACAAGCGGTACAATCCGTTCTTCCAGCACCGCAGAGGCGATGAGACGGACTACGATATCGTCAAGGGCTTCGAGACATACGTGGACTATGCGAGCGACGTGCTGTATCACACGGACGACATCATGCGCGTGCGTCAGATGGCAAACTACCTGAGGTCGACATTCGCACCGGAAGAGATGAAGGCAGACATCGACCAAATGGAGGCCATGCGTTACGCTCCGGCGGACGTGAAGGAAGAATACTTGCGCGATAAAAAGAAAATCACGGGTGATACCCTCCTGAGCTATGAGGACCTGACAAACCTAATGGAACAGTATACGGACGAGAAGTACCGCAGCATTGAGGACGCGACCGAATTCAGCGACCTTGTTTCATGGATGGATGATTACGCGAATAAGCTGGCAGGCAAGCAGCTTTTCGAGGACCGCGCAATGGAGCGCGAGGTCGGGCGCGAAGCGCTGAACGGCGCGAAGAAGCTCAACCGCATGTTCGCCCGCGCGAACGTGGCAGGAAACCTCTCGTCGGCACTGAACCAGACGGCACAGCTGCCGATGATCGCAACCGAGCTCGGACAGAAGTACACATGGCGCGCCGTGGGCGATATCCTGAACGGAAAGACGACCGGCATGAGCGCATTCCGCGGCGAGAGCGACTTCCTGACGGAAAAGAGCGGCATTGACTACATCCAGAGCACCAAGGGCGAAAAAGCGCTGGAAAAACTATTTAGTCCACTGGAAAAGGTCGATACCCTCGTCAGCACGATCGCTGTGCGCGGCAAGTACCGTATGGAGTTAGACGCCGGAAAGAGCCCGAAGGAGGCGATGAAAGCGGCGGACCGCTGGGCGCGCGATATCATGGGTACACGCTCAAAAGGCTCAGTGCCGCTGACGTTCCAGTCGAAAAACCTTATCGCACAAATGCTGAACATGTTCCAGGTCGAGGCAGCGAATACCCTCGAGCACGTCACTCAGGACCGGCTCGGCCCCGGCTTCAAGGAAATGGCCGCAAAAATCGGCAAGGATAAGGCCATTAAAAAACTCGCAAGCGACGCCATTGCCTATATGCTGCTCGCTTTCCTGCTCAACCGACTGGACGAGGACGCCTACGGCGGAACGCCTGCGCCGTTCGATGTCATCGGCATGGGGCTGAACGCCGTCGCGTCCGGCAACGGATTGACTTCGAGCGACATGCTCAAGATGATCACCGACGATGTGACCGAAAACATCTTCGGCGAGCGCCTTTTCGACACCGATCCAAACGACATGAACGACGAGTTTGACGGCTGGTCGGCGGCGGAAGATACGCTATACAACATCAGCAACGATGTACCGTATGTGCGCAACGTGGCGGGCCTGATGGGATGGGGCGACCAGACGTTGCCGATGCCCGACATCGTTGGCGCAGCAGGGAAGACGAAAGACGCACTCAAGAACGCAGATAGTGCGGGCGAATTTTGGGCAGAGGTCGCGAAGCAGCTCGTGGGCCTCGCGGGCGACACGCTTCCGGGCGGCCGACAGGCCGAGAAAACCGCGCAGGGCATTGAAGCCGTTGCACGCGGCGGGTCCTACAAGGGGAGCGGTGACAAGAAGCAACTGCAATATCCGGTGAATTCACCGCTGGAAGATCCGTTTGAAGCTCTGCGCGCGGCGCTCTTCGGTAAGAACGCGCTGAACGAATCACGTGTATATTGGGCAGAAGGCGGAAAGGCGCTGAGCGCATCACAGACAGCGCTCTATCAGGAACTCGTCGACAGCGGCATGAGCCGCAAGAAAGCATACGAGACCATCAGAGACTTCAACGACGCGACGGCCGATCTGGAAGCCGACAAGGACGAGAACGGCAATCCCGTCAGCGGAAGCAAGAAAGAAAAGGTCGTCGAGGCGATCAACAAGCTGCCGCTGAGCCGGAAGCAGAAAAACTTGCTCTATCTCAGCAGAGGGTACAGCGAGAAGGATCTGAACAGCCTGCCGTGGAACTGAAAATGATGAAGGGCGGGGCCGTGAGGCCTCGCCCTTTTGTCCGAAAACGGCTACAACTGGCCGTAACTGGCCGTAACTGGCCGTAACCGGCAACAACTGGCAAAAGAAATGTTCGCAAAATGTTGACTTTTTGAAACAATCGCATATAATAACAGTACAGAGTGGGACCCATGGGCGACGCTCTGCTGACAAGAACAATACCCGGTCGCCAGTTCTTGCCGCCCCCAAAGAGGAAAACCTCTGCCTTAAGTGAGGAGCTAAAAAAGAGGAGAACCCCTACCTTGAGTGGGGAGCCAAAAAAGAGGAGAGCCTCTGCCTTAAGTGAGGAGCTAAAAAGCGGGTCAACGCAAGTTGCCCCGCTTTTTTACAGAAAGAGATTGCCATGGAAAAGCTGAGAATATATAGAATCAGAGACGGATTTATCGAATTTCTACACGAAAAGGACCACCGCGTGCAGTTTAATAAAAGGGAACGCCGCCCCTACATCGGCGTTGTTCTGGAAATCAACGGGCACAAATACTTCGTCCCGATGGAATCGCCGAAGCCGAACCACGAAAAGCTGAAAAGCAATGTACATATTATGCGCATTGACGGCGGGAAATACGGCATTCTCGGATTCAACAATATGGTTCCGGCGAAAGATTTTTTCCTCGTCCCGTTCGATATCGAAAAAGAGCCGGACGAGCGCTACAAGAACCTGCTGCGGAATCAATTGGAATTCTGCAACGACCACAAAGAGGACGTATACCGACACGCGAGAAAGACATACGACGGCGCAACAGGCGGGCGCAATCCGTTTCTCACAAGGGTGTGCTGCGACTTCAAATTGCTCGAACGGGAATATGTAAAATATTACTTCAAGACAACGGAACAGTAAAGGGCAGGGCAAAGGCCCTGCCTTTTTTGATGAGCGCGAGATATACGGTTCAATCGTAAATGGCCGGTATTATTATGGATAAATGGAATATCGGCCGCCGTATTGCGAAATGATGGCCATGGCGAGCTTGGGATTCGGATTTTTGATCTTGACCGGATACTGTAGCTTTTTTTCATAAACAAACATTACTGAGCCTCCTCCATATCCCACGGCCATGGATCATCGAGCCATTTGAAGCTTCCGGGCGTCAGGTCGGTCTGCAGCAGGGGACCATACTGCTTTTCATAAGCCTCGCGCCCCTCGCGGCCGAGCTTGATATACGACCAGTAGAGGTTCAGCGCCTCGGTGTCCTCGGGGTGCGTGGTGAGATAGAGGCCAAGCTCGTCGATGGCAAAGTCCAGCGCCATCAGCTCGGAGAGCGCTGTGTTGACGGCGGGAAATTTTGTCTCGAGCTGTGCATGGAAGGGAAGATTTAAGCCCGGAAAAAGGGTCCCCGCACGCAGCGCATCCTGCTGGGAATAGCGCTCGGGGTCATTGCTCTGAACGGGTACATAAGGAAAAGCCAGCGGTGCGCAGCAGCCATTTGGCAGCGTGCCTGCGCCGGGCGTGACTTTGTTGGTAGGCAAAGAGAATTCCTCCTCATTAAGAGACTTTGAGCCAACGCTCATTCCATCGTATGCAGCGGGAGAAAAAAGGGAAGCAGGGCTTTCCTTTTTGTTCAATGTCCTGTATAATGAAAGGCACATAAGGCCGCGCCGCGGGGCATAGGCTGTTCCGGGGTGAAGAGATTTGTTTCTTGTTCTCGGGAAAAAGGCATTCTGCGCCATGTCTGCGCTGCTGCTTGTTCTGACGGCGGCAATTATCAGTCTGTTTCTGCCGTCAAAGGCAGTTGAAACAGGTGCACCGGCATCTGCGGGGAAGACCGTATGGATCATCGACGCAGGGCACGGTGGGGAGGACGGCGGCGCTGTCGCCGCCGACGGCAGCAAGGAAAGCGACGTAAACCTTGCCATCGCACAGCGGCTCGACGCGCTTTTGCTGCTGCTCGGCGAAGAGACGCGCATGACGCGAGCAAGCGATATTTCCATTCATGATAACAGCGCATCGACGCTGCGGGAAAAGAAGCGTTCCGACCTCGAAAACCGCGCGGCGCTGGTCAACGACACGCAAGGTGCGCTCCTTGTCAGCATCCATCAAAACAGCCTTCCGTCGTCCAAACGCACACACGGTGCGCAGGTGTTCTACGGCAAAAAAGAGGGGAGTGCCGAGCTTGCGAATGCCGTGCAGACGGCGCTCAACCAAACAGTCAATGCAGGCAACGAAAAAACAGAAAAGGCCATCGACGCGTCGATCTTCCTGATGAAAAACGTCACCGCGCCTGCAATCCTGATCGAGTGCGGATTTTTGAGCAATGAAAACGAAACGGCGCTTTTGAAAAGTGGCGAATATCAGCAAAGGCTGGCCGTTGTGATCGCATCCGGTCTCTTGCAGTCGAATCAGTAAAGCAAAAGAGGTTTACCAATATGGCTAAAACAAAAAGCGTGTTTTTCTGCACCGAATGCGGCAATGAGACGCCCAAATGGGCCGGGCGCTGCCCAAGCTGCGGCGCGTGGAACACACTCGTGGAGCAAAGCATCAGCGATACCGCCAAAGCGAAATCAGGCGGCCACAGCCGCGCGCTGCGCGCCAAGGCACGTCCCATCGGCGAGCTGGATACCGCGCAGGAGATCCGTTTTCCCACCGGCATGGGGGAGCTGGACCGCGTGCTGGGTGGGGGCGCCGTGCAGGGCTCGCTCGTGCTTGTCGGCGGCGCGCCGGGCATCGGCAAATCGACGCTGATGCTCCAAATATGCGGAAAGCTGAGCGAAAACGCCAAAATTCTGTATGTTTCCGGCGAAGAATCGCCGCGTCAGCTCAAGCTGCGCGCCGACCGCCTTGGCGTACAGTCGGACAAGCTGTATGTCCTGTCGGAGACCTGCCTTGGCGATGTGTTGCAATCCGTTGAAGAGGAAAAGCCGGACGTTCTGATCGTTGACTCCATTCAGACGCTCTATCAGGATTCGCTGGAATCGCCCGCGGGCAGCGTGGCGCAGGTGCGCGCCTGTACGCTGGAGCTGATGCAGCTCGCCAAAGGGGAGGGCATCACTGTTTTCGTCATCGGACACGTCAATAAGGAGGGCTCGATCGCAGGCCCGAAGGTATTGGAGCACATGGTCGACTGCGTGCTGTACTTCGAAGGCGAAGCACACATGAGCTACCGCATCCTGCGCGCGGCAAAAAACCGCTTTGGCGCGACGAATGAGATCGGTGTCTTTGAAATGCGCAGCGAGGGCCTTGTCGAGGTGCCGAATCCTTCGGAAATGCTGCTTTCCGGCCGCCCGGACGACGCGCCCGGCACCTGCGTCACCTGCGTGATGGAAGGCCAGCGCCCGGTGCTG
>OGMF01000684.1_pt1 | contig 36989 bp, 52 predicted proteins | sample 1572921 | NCBI WGS metagenome assembly OGMF01 (sample SAMEA2581919, study PRJEB24529) | metagenome | biome: Human gut stool | place: China | collected 2011 | reverse complement strand
AGAATTTATTGCTGTAAAAGACAGATATGTCAGGGGTTACTTGTGTTCCTTTTACAGATCCGTTTACCCTTACGGATCTCAAATCCCCGTTCGTTCCCTGTGCAGAGAATGAATTTACCGTGAATCCCCTGCTTATCCCTATTCTTTTGTGCAGCGTCCATTTTGCGGCAGTTCTATCATAGGCTACTTCATCCATTGTGCCGTATACCGATCTTAATATGCCGTCTGATAATGCGTCAGTAAGGGATTTCCTGATATCTATTTCCAAAGAGACGTTATTTTCGGAATCTCCGGTTAGAAGTGTTATAGTGTTGTCACCCACTGACTGTATTTCTATCGGTGAGAGAGGTGTAGCCTCTCCGTTCTGATAGCTTTTCCCATGAATGGATAATGATTTTATCTTATCCGATCCCTGTACGGTATTCCATACCGGGAATTTCTCTCCGGATGCGGTAACGGTTACGAGTCCCGGGTCAGGTCTTTCCCCATGAGCCCCTTGCAGGGTTATGAAAAATTCCTGCAAGGGTACTGTGGGGAACGAGGAAAGCTGGTCTGAGAACAAATTGCATGAAAAAATAAATGAGAATACATCGATGTCCTTGCTCAGGTTTTCGAGAACTCCTACCTGTGTATATGTAGTCATTCCCTTATACATGATATTCAGGCCGTTAACATTCATGAACTGTTTGAAATACGTGCTTTGCTTGTTATTCCACAGTTCATCCCTTAGTTGGTACGCCCAATCTCTTCTATCCTCATATATCCCGTCATCTTCCGACATGGTATAGTTCAGGAGATCGTCCATATACCGGATGTGTATATTTATGCTGTCCAATATATTCCCGGATATGAATACGGTAGGATCTTCAGAGGGGGCAACGGTAATAAGGATTGCCGGCAGTGAAGTGTTTACCGTAAAACGTCCTTCTACGGTATTTGCGGTATATACGGGGATATTGTTGTCCTTGACTACCTCCGTACTCCTTAAAAACTCTGCTATGCACTTTGTAAGCGATCCTATCATGCCCTGAATTATTATTCTGCCACTAAAATAAGTATAAAAACGAATAAAAAAAATTATTTGAGGAATTTTTTGATAGTCCTATCTATCTCTCTATCAACATCCCTCATGGTTTTTGTGCCTATACCGGCGTGTTTTCTTGCCGGGATGCGTGGTGCAGGGCGGTTGATGCCATATCTTTCCTGAATCCAACGCCCTTTTGTCTGTCCGCCTTCGTTCTGCACTTTAGCATAAGGGACATCGGACTGTACTCCGACCTTTATGTTGAATCCCCCGAGACGTTTTACGTATGTTTTATAGCTGTTGTACAGCCTTCTTGTGCGCAACAGCTTCTTATATCCGAGTTTCCTTCCGGAAGGTGTTTTCAGTATGTCATATCTTCTTTCCGGCCACCTCTCGAACTTGCCGTCATTGGTATAACCTTGAGCACGGAAGTTCCTTTGGGTCTCTTTTACCATATTCTCGGCGATTCTTATCGGCATATTGAATCTCAGTTCATATCCGAGCCCTTTTACCTGCGATATGAGGTCATTTATCGTTCTCATCCGTCTTTTCCTTGCTGAAAATGTCACCGATCTTGGCCATTGCGGAAGAATACCATGACTTATTCTGCACTTTAGGGTTGAAATCGCTCTTATCGAGCCCCACTCTTTCAAAGAAAGAGCGAGAAAGCCGTATGCCTTGTTTGCTTGCGGCATCGGTTATCAACTTGAATTTCTCCATGGATATGGTTTTATCCGGTATGATATCCACATATTTGTCGGAGAGATCGACATTTGATATGAGGCGTCTAAGCTTAGGCATATAGACGGTACGGAAAGCGGTAAGACATCCGCTTATATCCTCTTTCTTTTTGTCTTCATAGAGCTGCAAATGAGCCTCAACGAGGTTTTCGGAGTTGGTGTTCTTCTCGGTAGAGCCCAAGAGCGTACCTCCGGTAACCAGCTGCATTATCTCACTGAAACGGCTCATGATATTTTCCTTGAAGGTACGGAAAGCTTCAGGAGCGGCGTTTATCATGTCGGATTTCATCTCCACGTTGTACATTCTCTCCCCTTTGTTGTATTTATTGGACTCATAAGGGGAAATGAGGATTGCGGTAGGGTTGTCCAACTGTCTCGCCAAGCTTTGAGCGAGGTTTTTAGAGGTCTCGTTCCCTGCCTGATAACCGAGCGTTGTTCTGGGATATGAGCTTCGTGTGGCGAAGATAGACCAGTTCATGTAGGATTGCTGTATATCGATCATCGCCCTCGATATCTGGAGGAGCATACCGAACATGAAATCCTGTTCGTCATAAGGCTGTATGAAGAAAGTGTTGGCGTAATCGTCTATATCGGCCACCTGATCATAATCGTATGTCATGCTTCTCACCGCCCTGTTCTTTATGTCTATATTCCTTAACGGGAAATCCGCCACCCGGTCATTCTCTATGTCTATCTGTGGCACTCTGATGCCATAGAAGAGAGACATGCCGTATGATCTTACAAGGAATTTAAACCATTTCGTGGTGCATATTCTTCCTGTGGCCTCATCATCCACCGTACCGTCCGCATTGCGGATTACAAACTCATGATTCATGAGGGGAACGATACGCTTATCCATCTGTGAGACGACAAAGGGGGAGGACTGTACCACCCATGAATACAGAGTGTCAAGATAGGTCATGTCAGAATAGTTCATCGCCCTGTTATAAGCTTCTCTCCAATAACGAGGGGTGAAACGGAAATCATAGAAATTGGGGAGATACTGACTCTCTATCCCCGTTATACCCACTTCATAGGGTATCTGTATAGGATTAATATCCGGCTGATGGAATTTTGTCATAGCTTAACCAAAATAAGTGTTTTCATCTGTATATACCATACCGTAAGCATCCGGATCTTCCTGCGTAGGCGCATTGTACATCACCGAAGTGCCGTTCTTCAAATCCTCCACAATGCCGCAAACCTGCTTGTATTCGTTGTATAAAGGTTCACTGATGTTTGAGGATATACCCGCAAAATAGAAAGAAGTGAGGACAACGACCATATAATAGAGGGTAGGATCGAAATCTTCCGTGTCCCTCTCCGCCTTTAAAGCATTGTCTATGTCCCATTTACCCTGTAACTCACGCTTAAGATAACCTACCGCATTCAAATAGGCATTGTCCAAAGCATTGGGATTCATCGCCTTAGTATTTTTTATCGTTATAGGCTGAATCCACGTCTGAATGTCCGTCTCTGTTATAAACATGGCTTAAACTTTTATTAATTGTCCGTCAACAACGCAATATATATCCGAAATCTTCCTGTTCTCCGTATCATGGGTTATCTTGTACCGGTTTATAAGAGATGTCCCCTTGGCCACAGCATCCGGAATATCATCCTTCTCATTGGAGGAATAAGAGAAATTGATGAACTGATCAACAGCCAAATCCCCCATCTCCGTGTCCCTCATGTCCTCGTTGAACCAAAAACGGTGATTCCTGAACATGGGCTCTAATGTAGACTCAATGTTTAAAAACTTGTTCCCGTTGTTCCTATTGTCTTTCTCTATCGGAAATATAACCCCCTTCTCCTCCTCAAAGGCCGTTATCGTATCCTCAAAATCAAAAGGAATCTGCTTGTTCTCTATCACAATGTCAGGCGGATAGGGCGGCATCATGTACAAATCATACAACCCCTCCAGCATCTCATACGTACTGCCCTGTACAGCATATACCCCTATCAACCATACACTGTTATTCGTTATGCCTAAAAGCACTACCGCCTTGTAATCATTCCTGGCCGTGTCCTTGGCAGAAGGGTCTATGTAGATCAAAAGCTTCCTGAAACTCTCCCAATCAGGCAATTTACCCCAATTGATGCACGTGAAAATCTCTCCCTCACTCTCATCATAATAATCCCCCTCCAAAAATCGCTTCCTGTCCATCCTCGAAGCATTCTCCAAAGTTGCCCTGTACTCGGATGATATGTTCCCGTCATTATCCCCCATACTGAACTTTATAACAAAAAACCTGTCCGTAATACTCTTGGGCAAACTCTTGTTCGTCCCTATCTCCTCATGCTTGAAAAAACGCTTGTAATTCCAATGACTCTTCAAGGACGGATTCAACGCAAACAACATGTAATTGGGAAAATCATCCTTCAATAACTGACATAATCGACTGTATAACTTACTTATCGGCTGCCACGTCAACTCACTGATCTCATCCGCAAAAATATGCCCCCACTCGGTAGACAATATCGTGTCATACTTGCTGCTCGCATCCTTACTGTTCTTCCCCATCATAGAGAAAAACTTTATGTAATGTCCATTGTAAAATATTAAAGACTGCTTGCTGTTTATATACCTGCAAAACTTCACTCCCCTTACCCGTAAGACATCTATACTCGATAACTTGTTATGTGTGGCTATCGCTTTCAATACAGCCGGTACTGTCTGACTCAACATCCCATCCAACAAACTCTGAAACGTCTTCCGCAATACCAAACAATTCGCCCCATAAACTATACACTGTACTATCAAAAAATATACTATCACAAACGTCTTCCCACTTCGTGACGCCCCGTAAAACAAAAACTCACGATACCTCCTCGACATCAACATGTTATACATGTACGCCTGCTTCTCCTTTAACGGTATGTTCAAATCTATCCTCATCGAACTATCTTTATGTCTATCCCGTCTACCTCTATATTGCCATCCTCATCCTCTTCCCTGTCTCCACCTCCTACACTTACTATACTGCTCATCTTGTTTACAGTGTCACTCGAATTCTTATACAACGTAACTATCTTGTTGAATACATCCAACTTCTTGCTTATCCGCATTATCTCCTTGTCATCATCACTTGTTATCAATAACTTAGTTAACCGATTAATCTCATCGTACAAGTTCAAACATTGCAACATACTCGCACTCTTACCAAACTTGTTGTAAAAATCAGCCTTCTCCTTATCACTGATCTCTACCTTCGGTACATCAGGCAAACTGCGTATCTTCTCCTCCCGCTCTGCCCTCTTCTGCCTTATGATAACATCTTGAGCACTCATAACCACAAATATAACTACTTTTTTTTATTTCGCAATATTTGGGGGAGATTAGTAAGCCCCACACCCCCACCCCTGTTTACCCTGAAAATTAATTCAAGCGCAAGCAACCTCGCTCGCTTGCGCTCGCTCGTAGTCCTTCGGATCGAAAAAGCAAGGGCTCGAAAGCAAAGAGAAAAGGCTTCATCCCAACCCCTCGTTTTGTTAATATTTTTCACAGAAGCAAACAGCCAGCGACGCACAAAGTTTTCCCATTTCGGAGGCCAAACAATCACGCAACACCAATCAGCAAAGGTCGCAACACTCTTTCACACGTTTTGTTAATTATTGTTTCTCAATCCTATTTGAATCTCTCTGGCATAAGGTGAACTTATAGGCTACCGCTATTTATTTCCTATAACGGAAATAAATAGCTATAACTTATATATATTATATATATATAGTAATACCTCGGAAATAAGCCTTAATATTGGTTGCTAACCTTTATATAAAATCCTGTTAAATTAAGTACCCCTTAATAAGAAATAGCCCTGAGGTTAACCCTATAAGTAAAGGGAGAGCTTTATAAGTTAAAGAACGTAAACCGATATAACAAACAGGGTTAGCCAATAGGCTATATATCAAAGAGATAAGAAAACCCGTGTTAAAATATAGTTAAACACACATATATATATGGTAGAATGAAAAAGAATACCTATATTTGTATATACAAAAAAGGAAACAAAACAACTAAATACAAAAGCTATGGGAACAAATGCAAAACAACAAAACTATTTTACATCTGTATGGGTGGAGGTAAGAGCTACAAAAGGCCTCGTAACAACGAAAGACGAAAAGTTAATTTCGAATTGGTACGAAATTAATCCTTCAAAAAAGCCTGCAATTTACCTGAATTTCAAAGATAAGGACACAGCTATAAAATACCTTGAGAACTTCGATAAGAAGCTATCGAAGCGTTATGAATGCCGGATATTTAGAGATATGCAAATGTCAAAATGTGAAGTGTCTGAAAAAGGTTTATTAATTCCTTTTACAAAAAAGCAAATGAATGAAGTGTATTACATTTAAAAAAGCAAATATGTGTAAATTAATTAATGCTGTTTTCGACATAGTCACGCACAAGGAAAGATTATCGGGCAAGCTAATATATACGGATAAAGTCAGTTACTCTTTTATGACTAAAAAAGGCATTTATACCATTACAAAAGGGATAAATAATTGTGCGAATGTGAGGTATAAAGGGCTGCCGTCTCGGGAAACTTTAAATTTTATTGATTTAGCCTCAAAAATCAATATAGATATAGAGCGGGAAAACTTTAGCTACACTTTTATTTGGGGCGGATATAAAAGGCTCTTTAACGACTCTACAGAATTAAATAACTACATTTTAGATACTTTAAATGAGATAAAAAAATAACTAAAAATTAGGAGGGAACAAACATGAAAGCTAATGATGTACAATTTTCTATAATTTGCGAACATGAATTAAAATCAGGCACATTTATGTTATATTGCCCGGCTGCATCTATTCCGCCCTTTTTTGGGAGCGAAAAGGAATGCAAAAAAGCGCAGATAATATTTGAAGAAAAGTTGCGGCGAGAGTTTGATAAATTAGATGAAAATCTAAAAAAAGAAATTATAAATAAATTAGATTTGTTTTTCAAAGGTAAAAAATGAGTTGATAAATTATCCAATAATTTTAAATAATAAGGAGACAAAAAAAATGAAAGCACTGATAAATTTCTATACGCAAAACGGTTGGTCAGGATCAAATTATGATCATAATTTATCTACAAAGGAGATAGCTGCAAAAGTTAGAACTTATGCAAAAAATAAATTCCCTGATTTTAAATTTTATATTCGTTACAAATGGAACTTGTACGCAGATGTGCTATATATAGAATTAAAATCGGGGACGTGCATCCCTTTTGTTGAGGGGTCAAGAAGTGCGCAACGTGGTTACATGTCCACGATGTCCGGCATAAGAGATTGGGGAAAAGATGAATTAACGCCTGAACTATCGGGATATTTTTATTAATGAACGAATATTTAAATAATTAAGGATATAAAACAATGGGAAAGAAATTTGAAATTACCGAAGAATTTATAATTAATGATTCAGGAATTAAGGTGTACAGGATAAAAGCATTAAAAGATTTTTCTGATGTTAAAAAGGGTGATTTTGGGGGATACGTTCAAAAAGAAAGTAATTTGTCGCAATTCGGTAATGCTTGGATTTTCGATAATGCGAAAGTTTTTTGGAAATGAGTAAATATTATTTAATTAAAAAATGACATTATGAAAAAGAATGAGTTGAAATACACAGAAACAAAACAAATAGGTAAAAATACATTCATAGATGTAGAAATAGGGTTAAGATATATAGAAAATAACGGCTATTCTTATTTTTACGCTACGGGAGAAAAATACAACCTTGATAGAGGGATAAAAAATGTTTTTGAGGCTGACAGCATTCATGAAGAAATTTTAAAATATTTCCCGGAATTTAAAATATTTGTTCAACTGCATGGAAATTCGTCCTACGGAATGCCTGTGCACATGCTTTCAAATATAAAATTTGCTATTGACAATAACGAAATAGATACCATTTGTTGTTATCTGGGCATTTCGGATGTAATGGCAAAAGAGCTTATTTGTTGGGGTGAAGAAATCGATTATATAAAATATTTTTTGGAAGAAAATGACATCATTTGCCATTTGAGAAGTAAGGCTAATAAAGCAATTAAAATGTTAGAAGAATTAACAGGGAACGAATTCGAGAACCCCGATGTGTTGGGACTTTACGATTACGATCCATTGAATAACGACACCAAAGAAAAAATAAAAAAAATGCACGAAAATGGGTATTTTACAATGGATAATGTGATAAAAAGAAGAGATGAAAAGATAAAAGAACTAAATTTAAAGTTTTTAGAAAAAGAAAAGATGAAGTTAGAGAAAGAAAAAAGAGAAATAGACAATGAAATAAAGGTATTGGAATACCTGTGTGATGAAGGCATAAGTTTAATTAATCACGCTTATTTAAGATCGGTAAATGTTTTGGCTATAAACTTGTATGAAACCAGAGGAAATGCGATGTCGGAGGAGGATTACAAACGCTTTTTAGACAATGTAGACTATTCAAAATTGCCAACGGGAATAGAATTTGAATTTAATAAAATATAGAGCTATGAAAATAAATGAATCATATATATATTACATAATTTTCTCCGATTTTGTAAGCGGGTCAACGGAAGAAGAAAAAAACGAAATTTTTTCGGGCAAAATAAATAAATTTCGCACCGACACAAATAAGGATTTCGGAGATTTGATCATACAGGTGTGCTACGACTTGTATTTTGACAAAGGTAAATGTTGCAAGGTAAAATATGTAATATATAACATTTATGGAGATGAAGAAATAGAAATCGAGGATGTAGGCAAAGAATGTGCGGAGAGGTTAAAAAAAGAAATTACGGAATTTTTATTACATGATTGGTATGAAGTATAAAATAATTGTTTTGTTGTTAATATTCCTTTTAGGCATGTATATGGACAAAATATACAACGAGGAAGAATGTAATAATAAAATAGAGAAAATTTACGAGTGATCAATTATAAAAAACAGAATTATGGATATAAAAGAATCTATTTCCAAAAGCACGGAAACAATAGCTAAAAAGCCTACCTTGAAACCCTTTGAATTACTTAAAAAGAGCCTTACAAAAGGCTCTTACAAAGATAGATTTATCGATATATTAGGGGAAAAAAAAGGCATAGCTATGTGCCAAAATATAATATTAACGGCTTATTCCAGTGCGGAACTACAAAAAGTAGACCCGTTAAGCATTATTTATTCCTCTTTGTGTGCAGCTGTTACAGATTTGTCTCTGGATAAGTCGTGTGGTCAATCGGCAATAATCCCGTACAAAGGGAAATGCCAATTTCAAATAATGAAAAATGGATATATAGAATTGGCCTTAAGGTCTAACCTGCTTCAAACAATAAATGAGGCAAGAATATACGAGGGTGAAATAGAGGTTAACAAGTTTACAGGTGATGTGACATTTCTAAAGCAATTAAATGATGGCGTATATGTCGGCAACCTCGCATTCATACGTTACAAAACAGGCTTTGAAAAGTTCAAATATATGTCCAAAGAAGAAATAATAGAACATGCAAATAAATATTCGCAATCTTTCCGGCTGAAAAAAGGTCTTTGGATCGATGATTTTAATGTAATGGCGAAAAAAACTGTATTAAAATTATTGCTGAAAGAATTTGCCGCAAAAGCAGACATGCGAGAAGCTGTTTCACCTATTGAGTTAGGGTTGAAGTATGATCAATGTACTCCGATAAATGAAGAATTAACACAAGTAGAATATTTAGACAATAATTTATTATGATAAAAAAAATAGTTTTTAAAAATAGAGAAGAATGGCTAAAGCATAAAAACGAGTCATTTAAACTAAGTTCCTCCAATATAGGCATAATTTTAGGGTATAGCGAGTACATAACTCCTTATCAATACTGGGATAAGATAAAAAAGGGGGAAATAACAGAAAATACGAATACAATTAGAGGAAATTTATTTGAAAATTCCATTTCCGAATATTTCGAGAATGTGAGTACGGAAAGAGTGGTAAAGAATACGCAAAAATACTTCGTTTTAAGGCACGATAATTTACCCGAATATATAGAAGTATCGCCAGATAGGGAATTGTTCAAAAAAGAGCGTAAAAAACGTGTTATTCTTGAAGTAAAAGACACGAAGAGATATATAGATATTTATAACGATGATGAATTACCGAAAGAGTGGTATTGTCAAATTCAATTTCAAATGTACGTTGGAGGATATGATACAGCTGTTTTATGCGTTTATGACGGGAATAAAACTATACAATACCGGTACTTTAATTTGGACAATGATTTCGCCGAGGATATTATAAAAAGGGGGATCGAATGGACGGGAAAGTATATTTTTGGGGATGGTGTTCCGGAATCCGATAATTTAGAAGACGTACAAATGAAATGTATGCATCCAGTAAAAGGCTCTTGTAGTGATGCGGAGGACTCTTTCAGAAATGTGATAGAAAGATACAACGAGTTAATAAAGAGCAAAAAGGAAATAGAAAAAGAGATTGAAGAATATAAAAACATGGTAGCCGTGAAAATCGGTGAAAATGAACGGTTAAATATCGGGGGAATAGAATGTGCGACATTTAAAACCGAAAAAAGGTTGTTTTTCGATACGGATAAATTCATGAATGAAAATCCGGAAGAATATAAAAAATATATGTCAGAGAGAGAATACAGGATATTAAGGATTAAAAAACTAAAGATATGAACACATTAATGATTCTCTTAGCGATATTTATTATAGGATATTTTTTTTTGATTGTCTTATTTATAGCGATATGCCCGTTTTTCAGTTATAAGACATTCCGATTTTTTATAAAAAAGTTTACTAATATAATGATCCCGGCATTAGGTTTAAGTTTTGCCATTTACGGAGGGGATGATTTACAGAGATTGCAAAACTATACAGATAGATATATCAATGAAGAAAAAGAGCGTTAAAAGAGAAAGGAAGAATGTCCCGAATATGGTAAAATGTATTGAATGCGCAAACCATTACGGAGAAGTAAGCAATTATATGGTGTACTGTAAGAAGCTGGGATTTTATAGATCCTTAGCGGCAAGAACTTGCGAGTATTTTGTAGAACTTAAAAAACAGAATTAACATGTTGGAGAAATTGACTAAAGAGCAAGAAAAATTAATGCTCCAGACAAGAGATGAGTGGGTCAACTTGTTTTTTGATAACGTAAAGAATCAAAAGGGGATAGACAAAGCGATGTTTGAAGAAGGGATTGAATGGTTATATACCGATCTGCTTCACAAGCCTAAGCCAAAGGTAGTATATTGTGACAGTTGGCTAAGTTGTCTACTTACTATTACTATTCTCAAGGATGAAAAATTAAATAAGTCGATTAAATATGAATTAGGGAATTCTATACGGGCTTCTGTCTGGGCTTCTGTCGGGGATTCTGTCCGGGCTTCTGTCCGGGATTCTGTCCGGGCTTCTGTCGGGGCTTCTGTCTGGGCTTCTGTCCGGGCTTCTGTCGGGGCTTCTGTCGGGGCTTCTGTCGGGGATTCTGTCGGGGATTCTGTCCGGGCTTCTGTTTTAAACATATTTAACTCGTGTTCTTCATATATAGATCTGTCTAATTATGGATGGGTATCATTTTACGATTTCTTTGAGAAAATAAACATTGTTGATGATTTTAATTTCAAACAATACAAAAAGATATTAAAATCAGGGGTGTTTAATGCGTACGAATTTGAGAATTATGTGTTTGCCATTCAGCCTCCGATATATGTTGAACGAAATTCGCAAGGTCGTTTACACTCCACTTCTACGGCAGCAGTAAAATTCAGAGACGGAAGTTCGTATTATTTTATTAACGGTAGGCAAATCCCCGAATGGGTAGTAGAAAAAAAAGATGCAATAACAAAGGATCAATTTTTACAGGAGAAAAACTTGGATATAAAAGGCGCAATCTATGAAGTATTAGGATCAGAAGGTATAATAAACTTGTTGGGGGCGGAAATAACAGATACAAAAACGATACATCATGCTAACGGAGACGTAGAGACAGTAGAACTTTTGAAAACAAAAGATACTTTCCCGGAACTTGACAACAAACCTATGGCATGGGTGAAGATGACTTGCCCATCAACCGGGACTAATTATCTTGTTGGAGTAGAACCTAAATATAATGATGCAATAGAAGCGATCGCTTCATTATCACCATTTACCAAAGAAGAATATTCATTTAATTTCAGAAGTTGACATGAAAGAGTTATTAAAAGGTCATGCGGGAGACGTACAATTCCGGCAAATAGGATTAATACCGGTGGGGTTTAAAAAAGTGAACAACAAGCCCATTGCAGTGGGTAGCAGCGGCCATTGTCACGTAGTTACGGGTAATGTGGAAAGATATGAGTTAGACGACAAAGTAATTTACAAGCTTAATGAGGATTCGAGATTACAGCATACAGACATTTCATTGATGAATGAACAGACATATTCATCACCTGAACTTTTGCCGATAAAGGATCATAAACCCATCTTGTTGCCTGCAGGAATATATCAGTTCTTTATACAGAAAACATATAATCCTTATACCAAATTAATGGAACAGGTAAGAGATTAATTTAACACTATTTATTTGACAATTCAAAGTTAATTAGTACCTTTGTGATTGTTGACTACCACCAACAGAAAAATATTATATGGTTATAACCTTTACCGGATAGTTTTATGTGTGGTAGCGTAAAATTATCCGGTTTTTTATTTAAAGAATTATGGGGGAAAAAACTTTCACTTTTAAAATTAGTTGGCATAAAGTCTTAACCAACTATTCGCCTGAAATAAGGCTTAAAGTATATGATTCCATCGCAGAATATGTCGAGTCAGGAGAAATGCCGGAAATAGATGAACCTACTAAAATGGCATTCCTTTTTATCAAAAACGATATAGACGAAGAAATCAGAAAGAAAAATGAGATTTCAGAGAAAAGGAGAGAGGCTGCAATGCGTTCCGTAGAAAAAAGGCGCAAGCAAAAAGAAGCAAAATTAGCAATTGCTCAATTTGCTAACAAAGAGGAAGTTAAGGATGTTTATCCAATATTTGAAGAGGTTGATAATCAGTATAATACAAACTTTAATGGCCAAAATACGGGATCGGATATTCAAGATATTGAATACACCGAAATTCCTTTCCCGAAAGAAAGAAAAGAAAAAGAAATAGAAACAGAAAAAGAAAGAAAAGAAAAAAAAGAGAGCAATATATTATATAATATACTTAAAGAAAAAAAAGAAAATAAAGAAAAAGAAAAAGAAAAAGAAAAAGAAAATAAAGAAAATGACAAAAGAAAACATATAAAAGAAAATTCTTTGGTTGTAAAGTCATTAGATCTTTCTTTTGTAAGGGATGATTTCAAAGAATGTTTCTGCATGTGGATAGAATACAAACAAAGCTTGCCGGCAAAAATGAGATATAATTCAGAACTCGGAATAAGGCGGGCGTATAATCACTTATTCAAAATTTCAAACGGTGATCCATATATAGCGCAGGAAATAGTTGATAATTCAATAGCAGCATCATATCAAGGGTTATTCCCGGTAAGAAAATTCCAAAATAAAGATCCGAAAAGTATATCTGCAAGAATGCTCGATGGGCTTAAAATGGATCTTGAAAAATGGAGAAATGATGAATGGTAATGTAATATTACTTGAAAAATAAACGACAATGCTATTTATTTGCCCTGTGTTGGATTATTTTGTAAAAGCAGTATAATTAGTCAAATAGGGAATAAAAGTGTCTTAAATCAAAAAAAACGAGATTATGAATTTAGGGGAAGCAATGAAAACAAAAAAAATCAAAGAAATGTCGGATAAAGATCTGAAATACTCCCTTAAACTTATACTTAGAAAATCTTCGATAATATTGAGGGATTATATTTCAGAGGAGGATTTGGAAGTAATTTCAACGGCATTCTTTGAAAAAGTAAAATCGGATTTCATTGGATTGCATATTGGGGAAATAGAATTGGTAGCAATCGATGTGGCGTGCGGAGAATATGGGGAAATATATAAATTGAATTTGCAAAAGATAATTTCCGCATTAAACAAATATCGGGTTTCAGCAAAAAGATACAATACTGTTATAAATTCGGCGAATGATAATACAAAACAGTTGAGTATTAGTTCAGAATATTCAAATGATATTTCATTTAAAAATATTGTAAATGAAATGTTTAAGACATACAAAGAAACGGGATTGATCCATGAGTTATACCCTACAAGCATTCTAATCCCATATTTTATCAAAAATGGCTATATATCCAATAACGACATTGAGTTGAAGATAAAAAAAATGCAGTGCAGAACGGATGATAATTATATGACTATGTATATCAACGCATGCAAAGAATTAATAATAGAAATTTTTAATAACAAAATATCATGTTTGAAGAAGACGAATACAGATTAACAGAGAGGCCAAAGGAATATTTCGAATGGCTTAAAAATCACAAGAATTTCCCGGTAGACAGATACGACATTTTCATGAATAAAATGAAAGCGAACGGGTTTAAAACTTTGGATATAAATAGCCGATCCGGAATAAGAGTGATAAATGAGAAAAACAATAAAATGGTAGATTACTATCACCGTAGGCAAAGAGTTTGTTTTTATGTGGATGGGAAACAGAAGGGGAGGTTTGGATGCAGTCACCAATTTATTATCGATTTTTTGAACGGAGAAAATATTTTGTGAAACTTAAATAAGGGAATTAATAAAGAAAGGAGATAAGGATGAAAAAGATTGAAAATCAGACAGTGTATCAATGCTCTTATTGTACCAAGATTTCAAAGAGTGCGGCAGGGATTTATCAGCATGAGAAGTTTTGCAAGAAAAATCCACATAACAATTTTATTTGCGTCTTCTGCATCCATTTACGAAGAGAGGAACATTTAAGTGAGGAGGGCGAAAAATGCGAAACATGTGTTTTCAATCATGATATTACTGGAGATTGCACACTCCCCTTATCCGGTTGTAATGGACGTATAAAATATACGGATTTCATCTGTGGAATTGACGGGAGCAAGATGTATGCTCCAAATAAAATCAGTAGAAAATTATCTTTCAAGTATATAAAAGATAGGTGCGACAGTCCTATGGTTGATAGAACTCAGGAATGTGAAAACTTTAAACCAATATTTTAAAAGATTTAAATATGAAATATATAGGAAGTAAAAGAAAAATATCAAAGGATATATTGCCAATTATAACAAAGAATCTTTCAAAAGGAAGGTACTATGTTGAGCCTTTTTGTGGGGGTTGTAATATTATTGCCGAAGTTCCACATAAAAAACGTATAGCATCGGATGTAAATAATTATCTTATTGCAATGTGGCGTTTCCTTTGTGGAGGTTATAAATTCCCAACAAAAATTCCAAAGGAAATGTATAATGAATATCGTGAACAATTTAAAAAAAAGGGATTTATAGGGTTGGGTGATACATTAGAAGAAGCCATGATCGGTTGGGTCGGATTTATGGGGAGTTTTAATGGCAAATTCTATGATGGCGGATATTCAGGACATAATGTAAAAGGAAGAGATTATATCGGTGAGCAAATAAGAAATACTTTATTACAAATAGATAAGCTAAAAGGGGTTGAGTTCTATTGTAGAGAATATGATAAACTTGAAATACCTGATAATTCTATTATTTATTGTGATCCTCCATATCAAAACACTACACAATATTTAATTTCAAAACAATTTAATAGTGTTGAGTTTTGGATGTGGTGTCGTAGAATGACAAATAAAGGGCATGAAGTAATAATATCTGAATATCAATCCCCAAATGATTTTACATGTATTTGGGAGAAAAAAGTTACAAATTCATTGAGTACTAAAAAAACATATCACCCAACAGAAAAACTATTTAAATATTAAATTAAAATTAGAGGAGATAGAAGAATGAAATATATTATTCAAAAAATAAGACGGGCAAGGTCTAAATATGTTGAGTTTAGAATGAGTTGCGAAGAGATAGCAAAAATAGCTCAAAAACACATTAATTGGAATGATGATGTATCGTGCGATTTATATCCGAGTGATGGTATATGTATAGAAATTGAATCACACGTTTGTCCTGTTGACAGATTCTTCCAACTTGTAGCTGATAGTGAATATGGAATAATTAACGAGGAACTGTATATAAGAAACTGTATTTGACAATTATTAATTATGTATTTATGACAAGAGAAGATATTGAAAAAGCGGCAAAAAAAATACGCTAATGAAAACGCATATATACCAAGTGATATTTACGCTGAAAATAATATGATAGAAATGAAGGAAAGTTTTTCCGAAGCTTTCAAAGAAGGTGCAGAATGGCGCATAAACAGCGTGTGGCATGATGCAGAAGAACAGCCGAAAGATTGGAACGAAACATGCCTCGTGGAATTGAGATCAGGGGGAAGCAGCTTTTACCTCCTAAGTCATTTCTATCATGCCGGAGGATTCTCATGTATGGATGGAATACATAATAAAAACATACATGTTATTAAATGGGCATACCTAAAAGATTTAACACATAATGTAGAATAATTAAATTTGAGAATATGAGTTACAGAGAAATAAAATTTAGGGGGAAAAGCCAAAGTAGTGGAGAATGGTTTTATGGGTATTTGTTCAAATCAGATAGTGGAGAAAGAACACATATAATAAAAAATCATAAAGGATGTCTTGATATAGACCCCGATACTGTTGGAGAGTTCACCGGATTAAGAGATAAAAATAAAATAGAAATATACGAAAATGATTTGATTGAATGTGAAAGGGAAATTTATGAAGTTGTTTTTAATAATGGGGCGTTTGAATTAAAAAGCATACATAATTCCAAATTAGATAATGCTCCTTTAAATATTATGTTATATGTTTTTGATGTTAAAATTATTGGGAACAGATATGATAACCATGAATTATTAAGATTATGAACATATTTCAACAAGAAATAGAGCAACAAGCGATCGAAAGAATAAAAAAGTAAACAAATGAACATAGGGTTAATTTCAGTTGATAGCAATTATCCGAATCTTGCATTAATGAAAATAAGTGCATGGCATAAAAATAAAGGTGATAAAGTAGAATGGTATAATCCATTTGATCATTATGACAAATTATATATGTCCAAGATATTTTCGTTTACAGAGGATTATCACCAATATATAACAAATGCTGACTGTATAGAGAAAGGAGGAACTGGATATGATATAAAAAAGGTTTTGCCCAAAGAAATAAATATGCTACAACCCGATTATGATATTTATCCACAGATAGATAAAAAGACGGGTTACGGATTTCTAACTCGTGGATGCCCCAACAAGTGTAAATGGTGTATTGTGCCTAAGAAAGAAGGTAAAATTAAACATTACATGGATGTAGAAGAAATAGCTATTAATGGCAGGAATAATCTTATTCTCATGGATAATAATATTCTTGCATCCGATTATGGGATTGAACAGATAGAGAAAATTGTTCGTTTAGGGTTAAAAGTAGATTTCAATCAAGGATTAGACGCTCGTTTAGTAACGGATGATATAGCCCGGTTACTTGCAAAGGTGAAATGGATAAGACACATTCGATTCGGGTGTGACACACAACAACAAATTTTAGAAGTTGAAAGAGCGGCCAAATTGATCGATAAATACGGATATAAAGGAGAATATTTTTTATACTGCATATTGATCGATTTCAAAGAATCTTTTTCAAGGGTAAATCATTGGAAAATGAAAGGCCGGAGATTTATCCCCCATTGCCAACCATACCGAGATATAAATAACAAACACCAAATAATCCCTCAATGGCAAAAAGACATGGCACGTTGGGCAGACAAAAAAGAGCTGTATTTAAGCTGTGATTTCAAAGACTTTTCCCCAAGAAAAGGATTTAAATGTAAAGAATATTTTGATGATACTGTATTGAGACAATTAAAACAACAAGAAATATGAAAGATATAAATTTAAATTTATTACGTGATTATGAGTAAGAAAATTATGTTTAAAGATAAGTATGGCCTAACCAGAGCTGTACTTGAAAGAAAAAAGACTCAAACGAGGAGACTTGTTCCAAAAGATTTTTTCACCTTAGCATGGGATAAAAGAGAAGATACATTAGTCTATGAGAATGATAATGGGGATTTTATAGATATTCGGGATAGCAAGTACGCTATATTTAAGGTCGGAGAAATTGTAGCTATTGCTCAGAGATATTCTGAAATAGTAATAGAGCCTTTCCCATTTTGCGAAAATGGATGGCATAATAAGATGTTTGTTAAGCCGAACCTCATGCCCCACCACATTAAAATTAATGACGTTAAAGTAGAGAGGCTTCAGGATATATCGGATGAGACATCCATTAAGGAGGGAATAAGAGATTATAGCACACCTAATGAAAAAAGATATGGGTATCCCGACTTCATGCGTGAGGAAATAGTTCCATTTCGGACACCGCGTGAGGCATTTGCATCACTCATCGACAAAGTAAGTGGCAAAGGGACATGGGAAAGCAACCCGTATGTCTTTGTTTATGATTTTGAACTTATCGATTAAAAATAAATAGATATGAAAGAACTTTATTTTATATCCGTTCTTGGAGGATTAAAAATCGGATCATTAATCATTATAGGATTAGCATGCCTTATAATATTTATTATAGTATTAAATATAAGTGTAGGAGATATTAATGATGAAATGGCTAAATATAAAAAGCCTGCAATATATATGCTTGCTATTGGGTTATTCATGAATATTATTATTCCGTCAAAGAGTGATCTATTTATGATATATGGAATTGGAGGTACAATTGATTATATAAAGAGTAATGATAAATCAAGACATATTCCGGACAAAGTTATAAATGTGATTGACGAATGGATTAGTGAATATGAACATAAAAATGATACAATAAAATGATAGCTTTAGTAAATGAAAAATGTGCTATAAACATAGATCATGTGGAAAGCATTGAATATGATAAAAATAATAGTAAATTGACATTCAATATGATTAACCATAATAAAATAGAGTTTGAAGGATGTTTGAATAACGATTTAATTGATCTTGTTGACCGAATAAATATGGATATGAATGGAATCGGTAGAAGAAATAATAAGAAAAATACTAAAAGGTAAAATTGCGAAATTGGTTATTGATGATAAAGAATATTATATAGCTAAATGGAGACCTATATACAAGATATACCGTCCTAAATATGATATCCTGTTTATAGAAATATCTGAAAAAGATATTGATAGTATATCGAATATGATAGGTAAGATAGAAAATTTAAGGATAGAAATTTTAAATAACTAACAATTTTAATACATTTGCGATATGGGATTAAAGATATTAAAAGGGAATATTACATTTGCAGATATTCCTGAAAGTAAATTAAGGCATTTTACAAGGAAAGACGGTACAGAAGATACCGGATTGGATATATCTATTATCCAAAGGAAAGAGCCCGATAAATTCGGGAACACTCATGCCATATATGTAACACAGAAAAAAGAAGAATGGCTTAACAAAGAGCCTAAAATATTTATAGGTAATGCAAGACTAATGGATCTCGATGAGCTCCGGGAGAAATATAATAAACAAAAGAACAGATATGAGGATGACACCTCATTTTAAAAGATACTACTATGGATATTGAAAAATTGGACAAAATTTTATGTTCGGCCAAATGTTCTTATGGTAATGTTAAGGCAAGGCATTGGACGGTTTCAGGCGATAAATTCATAACATTGCACAAGGCTTTTGATAAAATAGCTGAAGTATTAAATGAATTGGCCGACAAATGCGCAGAGAGGATAATACAATACGATGAAATACCCTCTCATACTTTTGAACAGTTCATGGAGGAATCTATAATAAGTCAAGACCCTGTAATAAAGGATTGGGAATCTATGTGTATAGATACCTCAAAAGAATTAAAAGACTTATACAATTACATAGATAAATGCTTCAACTTGGGAGAATTTGATGAAACAACCAACAATATGTTGGCCACTTATACCGAAAAAATGGAATTTTACCGTATGGAAATGGATAGATTAATTAAATGATTTGGTTGGTAAATAAATAATCCATACCTTTGTCGTATGGATTCCGATTTAGTTTTGTTTCCTCATGTGCGGTTTGTGAAAATAGCACATCTTAAACATTCTTTATATACACACCAATTAAAGCCTCAAGGAGTTGAGGCTTTCTTGTTTTACCCTTTTCTTCTATGTTTACATGAATGATTTCAAATTGGATATATTCCTCTCCTTTGGGAACAATGTGTTTCTCTATTATATAAGCATATATATATCTGTCATTGATATTATACCGTTTTTGCAAACAATCCTGAAATGGCTTTACGAAATTATCTATATCGCTTTGGGCATTTGAATATCCTACATGATAAATTATAAGCCAATCTTTAGGGGGGATCTCTATATCCGGCAACAAATTCAAGACTTTTGATTCGTAGATCTTATACTTCTGTGTCTTAAATCTCCTGCCCTGCCATGCCTCATTTACTGACAACGCTTTTATATTTATTTTGTTCATAATATTAATATATAAAAATACCCCGAATTTCACAATTGGGGGCATCGTGCATTACTCGAAAAAATGAAACTTAAAATCGTATGAAATTGTATGAAATACCAATACCTATAAAAGGGCTGAAATTATTCCCATAAATATTATACCCATACCCGGCTTGAACACCAATACCAAATCTCTTCTCTCTCTCAAATTTTTCTACATATTCAGTCCGGGTAATATTACGATATACTGTTTTGGGATAAACTTCTATTTTTTTCATTTTAACGTTATATCCTTCTGCATTGATGAAATATAAGCTGTCCTTGAAAGTATAATCGTATATGGGTATATTTACAGGAATATATATCGTGTCCCTATGACTAACAGTGTCATGTATCATAGGAATATATATCGTGTCATAATGCGTAAATTCTTTCGTATTTTCAACTTTATCGGTATATGTGGCGCTGTCTATCACGTAAGTAGTTATCGTGTCATTTTCGGGCTTATTTTGGCTTTTAATGCGATTATTACTTACCGTATATCCAAAAATAAACCCTATACAGAAAAATGCGACTATTACCGGCAACGTTTTCATACTTTAAACAAATAAACTTTCCCTTTGTTCATATCATACACATCTAAATGAAGCCATGATACATTGTCTTCTAATCTGATAGGATAAGGTAATAGAACTTGATTCTTTATGATAAGATTCCGGGCTTCTTGTGCCGTCATACCTTGAACTGTCGCATCAATGGCCTTGCCAAAATTATGAGCGGATAGATATATGCGCCCAATATCCGTTTTACTCTTTACAAGTTGGCAGATATTGCATCTTAACCCCCTTTGTGTGTATGATCCTCCGGCAGCCCAATTGTTTATAACCATAGGATTACACAAAATCTTTTCTCTTATTATATCAAGAGTTTCTATCAGTCTATGGTCTATAAACATCCATGCCTGTTCTCCGAATTTGTTATAAACATCCGGGCATACAAGCTCTTTTATATTGAAATATTCGCTCATTTATACTCCTTTTTATCTTTACTGTTGTCGAACCTTTTCAAGATAGGGTATTTATTAAGTATTTCAAAGCTCAATACATAATAGATGAAATTTATTGAGTTGTTATTAGGCATTAAAAGACTTAAATTTCGGAATATGTTTACGGCATAATAATATATTATAACAAACATTACTCCTGAAGCACATTGTATCGCCCCATCCGGTTTATGAGTAAATTTCCCAACAGCGTAAATGCTCGTTATAATGATGAAATATACCATAATGTCTGTCAAACACTTCCTAAATTTAGAGAACTTGAACTTTTCATTATCAACCAATATGCTTGAAATCAAGCCTGCAAAGAAATCGAACAGGAATACGATTGTCAAAGCAAAAACGTAATCTGTTATTGGAGCGAAAAAAGAGCATACCGCTGAAAGCACTCCTACAAATAAAATTCTAATGTCATCCATAATTGTAGTTATTAAATGTCTGATAGATTCTCAATATAATTCAGCCCACCATTAATTCCTTCATCACATGGTACTGATGTATCATAAGAAGCATAACTTTGACTATACACTACGGATGAAAGTTGAGATGCCGAATATATATAATTATTAGTTACTCCTTTAGATAAGACAATAAAGCCTTTCATCGGGGATCTTCCACTTGCAAAAACATGAGAAACAGAGGTACAGCTTGATATAAGTGTTATCATCTGATTATTCCCTGTACCCATTACATCTGTAAAATTTGCCCTTACTCCTGAAATATTTGAACAGCTTCCGAATATTTGTACAATATTAGGGGATTCTTCGGTATATCCGTAATTTTGCGCCATAATATTGACATTGGTTATATTAAAGCAATTAGTAAAGACTCTAACTTTTTGAGAGCTATTATCAAAAATACCGGATATCGTTAATGATACCCCAGAGATATTGTAACAGGAAAGAAAATAAGTTATAAGTTTATTCGATTCAATAGAATCTATTTTTACGTTAGATATATCTTTGCAAAACAAGAAAATATGAACGTATGGAGAATTGTTAGTAGATGTCTTTGGCCTTTGTACATATACATTAGTAATATTCTCACAATTACTAAATATTACACCAATTTTGCCGCTTTGATTACTCGTGTAAGAAGTAGAAATTAAATCTACTATAATATTATCAATATTAGAACTATTCAATACGCATGAAAGTGCGGTTTGTGTAGAAGTAATATTTTGTGGCAAACATAATATACAATTATATATACCACTGAATCCTGCTATTACAGAATGGGGATTAGTAGTTTCTCCACTTTGATAAATTGCATTTATTTTACCTCCATGTAGAGTAACTCCTCCTGATCCGGAATCTCTTGTTACAATCAAATTAGAAAGGACGTTGGAAGATAAATATCCATTTAAAACTACACCGGGATCACAATATATATCTACTTTGTTACCTGAAGACATATTCCCTAAATTGTAGGATTGTGTAAGATTATATTCTCCGGCAAGAATCCTCACTTTATATGATCCTCTCGAAAGTATGTTATTGAATACAGTGCCAAATTGCGAAATGTTAGATATGGTATAATCAAAGAACATTCCGTTAACCTCATTGACATTAAGCTGATCCGTTCCGACAGCCCCATTGGCTATTCTATCTGAAGTAACGCAATAGTTGGCCAATTGGTCAGTACCAACAGACCCCTCTGTCAATATATCTTCAGCATCTACCGGAGTTTCAAGCAAATCAAAAGTAAATGATTTAGGCATAGGATAATTCCACCCATATTGCTTCATTAATTCAGGTATAGTTAGATTTGCCGGGACACTTAGTGTCAACTTTGACCCGGAGAATGAAGTGGTTTGAAAGAAATAATCCCGGTAAGCGATATAATTACTACCGCCCTCATTTACTCTTTGGGTCTCGTTATACCCGACATATAAATTAAATGCAGTACCTTGATTAATGGTAACGTCGTTACCATTGTATCTGCATACGGCTATCTGATCCTGATCTACTATTGTAGAAGAACTTGTACCGTTGTAATATATCAAAAGAGCCCCTTTTGTTATCTGTATGGATGTACCACTTACCGCAATACCAAATATTTTGAAAATCCCTGAATTAGTAGCTCCTGTTATACCCATTCCACCTCTGAATATCTCTGTATAAACATTAGCCCCATATTGTATATCTTCGGCATACATCCTGTTGCCTGAAGTAGTATCTACCTGCATTAACTGTGTCTTCATATTACTATAATTTTATAGTTTATTCCATATAATAACAGAGCTCTTGTAACCTTAAGGAAATAAGAATAATCCTCCGTGTTATTCTGAAGTTCCGGAGGAATGATTATATTGACTACTTTAGATGTAGTGTGATTAGGCATATAAAACGCACTGGCAGAAGTCTGACTTAAAGAAGGCATGAATACCTGTGAACCGTCTGACTGACTTTGTGAATAAAAGAATTTACCGCCTTCATCATCCCCATATTGGATTACTATATTTGGGTATTTATCCCCGAATATATCTGCTATCACTTTTTTTACGGCGTAATTCCCATACCCGCATCCCGCTATCTTGTAATATTCTATTCTTTTAGAATCAAAAAGAGAAAATACTGTTTTGACCGGATAAAACATACACGACAGAAGCGCATATAAATTGTTGAGTTTATATTCTGAATTTACCAAATAATTAGCCCTGAATCTTTGGTAAATAAATTTAGATATGTCGAAATCACGAAACCGCTTCATAATTAAAATAGTTCTGAGAATTAGGCTTGAAATTGAAATACCCGGAGACCAATGATATTTTATTTGATGTTGATTTGGTTGAACTACCAGATGTCACTTTTACATTTCCAATATATACATTTATCACCCCGTCAACTTCCATTAATTGAGAAACTATATCATTGACATAATAAGTATTTCCCAATATTACGTTTTGCCCTATTTCTACCAATTTGTTGGATATATTCTGTTTTAACTGATCCAAAGAAATAACAGAATCATAAGAAATAAGATTATCCGATTGATCTATTTCTATTACGTCAGCATCTTCTGATTTTATATTTACCGGCAAACCCAAAGCCGTGAAATTATTAAAATAAGAAGAAAAAGACGATAATTGGTCAACGGTAAGCGGAATAAGATTGTTATTTGAGTCAGTGGTAGCTACATTCAGGGTAATAAAGTTATCTTGTATAGATACTGATGCCTGTTTTATAATCTGTTTTGACGGGTCTATTTGAGCATATCCCAACTGATGCAGGACAGTGTCTATTTCTATCAAATCATCCCCCTCCTGATAAGCTTTGGCTATATCGACATAATAACTTTGATTCAATGTTCTATGATTCAATGCAGCGTCAGATATTATAGATTCAGTATTTGACAATTCCATGTTGATAATATCTATAATATCACTTGCGAAAGTGGCTATTCTATACCATAATGCACTTGCACTCTGATTAGCAAATCCAAAAAATGATTGGATATTGGAAATAATAACATTTTTATATTCGCCTGCCATATCAAATAAAATTATGAGGGTATAGACGTATCTGTAACTGTTATAGTCCCCTGTGTAGGATTATATTGTATGTCTTTCCGGACTATCTTATTGGATTGAGAGTCAAAGAAAGCAAATGTCAACTCCATGTTATCCCCTCCTTTCGAACGCAAATTGAAGATAAGACATTCGCTGTTATATCCGTTATTATCCGGCATAAGGTATCTTGAAGACTCGTTCATTGCGTTAATTAAAGAATCATCGTAAGTTCCGAATAAGTCTTCCAACCATGTTGTCATCACTTCATAGCTATTCCCGGTTTCAAAAGTCAATATGGAGTTGTCCAATATATAAGTTCCGGAATATGAATTAGATACATGATTAAACGAAGTAATGTTTAAAGTACCACTACTTACAGTAAATGAGAATATATGTCTTAAAGGGACATCTCGTAATATTTCATAAGAAAATCTTATAGATGTATTGTTTATTGCAGCTCTTACCGGTATAAAGTTATTTTGTGCATCTATAACATACAGATTCTTGTTAGCAATAGATGATAGATTTTCATAGCTACCGAATTTGGTTGTCAGGAAACTCTGCATCTGTTCCTGTGTATATACTTGAAGGAAAGATGAGGGTAATAAATATGATAATAAAAGATCTACCATAGGATAGACTGTACTTACATAGTCTGAATCGGTCTCTGCATTCCGGGTTACTTTGCCGGAGTATAAATACATTCCGACATTCTCATTTAACGAGAATGTCATATATGAATATTTTATTTCAGAACTGTCAACATATAACGAAACACCAAAATATAGTGATTCAATCTTACAATAAAAATGAGTTTTATTCGTAAAATCGGTCACAATATCACTGAAAGAAGTGTCAAACAAAGAGAAAATGCTTTTTATGGTGGAGGTATTTGTGCTATTACCATTCAGATACAGATATATGAATAATCCTGTATCATTTTGAGACATGTTATTATTCGCATTGATTAACGTTGCGTCTATCTCGTCAAATGTAAGACTTAGTGTTTTAGCCATTTTTCGGATATAAAAGGTTATTATTATTATCCATCAAAGGAATATTGTCTTTTGACAACAAATATCCTGATGAATTGTTTATCTCATCTAAAAAATCCCATATACCGGAAATTTCATTCTGCAAATCCTGACTATCCAACATTTCATTGGCAAAAGGATATTTCTCCGCTCTCAACAATGCCTCATTATTGCTTTTCTTTATACCGGTAGTGGTTAGAACCTGACCAACATATAGGTCGGGCGTATAAGTAGTAATATCATTCAATTCAAGAATTAAATCCAATTCTTGAATATCTCCGGATATACATAACATACAGTCATATATATTTTGCCCCTCTTTTACAATATAACTACTCATTGCTCGTTTCTTGTTTATATCTTACTGATAAATCGTATTGATATTCACCGAAAGTCTCTAATACGGTTATATCGATATTCGCCGATTGTGCGCCGTCATTGTATAATTGATCTACACATTCAGAGGCCAAACGGTTCGCTTCATTCTGATTACATAATATCCCGATTTCCTTAAACCCTATCCCTTTACCTGCATTGTTTAGATCTACGCAACTTTTGGAAAAGAACATAGCTCCATTTTGCAACGAACACGGCTCTGCAATGATAAGATCGTACTCGTTGAAATTAATGTCATTCTTGTCAAAATCGAAATATAAATCTTGCATAATAGCACAGTTTATACAAACTTACGAATTAATAATAAAAAAACAAATTAATGCGTTATTTTTTCATCTTGATAATCCGTTTCATCAAAATTATTCGCTGTACCCGTTATTTTTTGTGAAGGCATATCGCTCGTTCCTTGTGGGACAATATGCGAATGCTTGTTGAATGTAGATATAATATCATTTACCGTACTTACAAGATCGTTAAGTTTTGATGTAAGCTGTTCTATATATATCAAAGGAGAATCTCCTCCATTAAGAACAATCTTGTCACCGGTAATGGAAACAGTGGAATTTCCTATCGTAATATCCGCTTTGTCCAATTGTGTAAAAAGGATAGGGAAAGCAAGTGACGGATCATTCTGGACAAATCCTATTATTACAAGTGAGCCTATTGTAGGGGTAACGATAGTAGAGGTTTCGATACCTTGAACACCTGTTAATGGTATGTCTCTTATCTCACTATCCTCTAATGTGGATAAATCGAATGTCTTTTCCTCTATATTTACTGATATAACCTCTCCATACATTAGAGATATAGGCCTCATTTCGGAAATAGCTATAGAAAGACTATTCCCTATTTCTTGCATAGCTGTATCGAATTTCAGTCCCATAATATTACCATTCAAACCTGTTATCCGTAACCGTTAAAACTCTCCTATAGCCATTTGCACCTAAACTTATTCTTATTCCAATAACATAAAAATTATTGTTCAGTTCAGGTAGCAAATTATCTGTATATTCAATATAATCGAACATTTTAATATTAGGATAAAGCAATGTAGTTATAGTTCCGGAATTGGTCGTTGATCTTAATCCATTCCAAGCATTTATGGCTATTTCTTTAAGCCCTTCTTCCGTCTGGATAGGTTTATATCCTAAATTTATCCTTCTCGATGATGCCTCTTTATCTCCTGCAGTAGCTTTAACTCGTTTGCCATTTATATAGGCATTAGCTTCGACATAATAATCTTCAAACATCCCGTTTACAGGTTTTATGTCCCTATCTATTACATTGACTTTAGTGTCCAATTTTATAGTTTCTTTATCCGGGAACGTACTCCCTGTACCCATATAAAGATTCCCTTCTTTATCTATCCCGGTAAATATTTTGAACATATCCATTAATCTTTGGCATACTTGAAACGGAGATACACCCTTCCATACTTTCATGTTAAATTCAGAGGTAGCCGTTTCAGATGAAACGGCTAAGGGTTTATAAGACGATGTTAGACCTTGACTGTCACGATATTTTGAAAATGCCTCATTCCCTATTTTACAGCAATATTCTATCCCTTCTGTTAATGGAGCTTTTTGAACCCATTCTTTATTTACCTTCCCGAATCTCAATATGAAAGTCCTGTCCTCCAATATTAAAGTAGTGGGGAATCCGGATATTATCTGTTTTATGAATCCGTCAAAGATCAACAGCGGTTCTCCGAACTCTACTTGTGCTATGTCCCGGTATTTCGCTTTTACCTGTATCTGTGCGCCTACTTTTATATTATATCTTGCCAAATCCACTATCGACATCCCTGTAACAATATCCCCGCTATTGTTCAGCTTTGCGACAGTATGTATAGGTATCTTAAGCTCCCCTCTTTCCGCAAGATGATCTCTTGTGTTGTTGGACTCAAAAGATACGAAATTGAGAATCTTTCGTCCCTCAACCCATACTTCATTTTCGCATATAAAATAATTTAATCGGCAATATGGCATATCAATTCACAAATAAGGTTTGAGTTGTCAAATCAACCTCCATTAGGGTAAGGTTTATCATTGTAATATCCGACCCTTCGGTAGGTATTATGTTATATCTTGTAAGCGTACAATATTTTATGCCTAAATCTTTGGTAATATATGGATTAGACACTTCAAATACCGGCTGATCTTTCCTTATGTATTTAAGGAAATCTCCCAATCTTGCCACTGCGTAATCCTGTCCTTGCCGGAATGTCATTTCATCTACTCCGGCGTTTGCATCCCATTGCCTGCGTTCCATTCTTATGCGTATTTCTATAACCTGTGGTTCATAGAACGTATTTTCAAGAATCTGAATACCGCCTACCAATTGGGATTTCACTATATTGGTATTACCTGAAACGGAAAAACTGAAGGAAAGAGGCAGGAAATATTCCCCACATCTGAATATATAGTCATAATTGGTATTATACAATTCCCGGTTTGAGTTGTCGTCTTTTTTATACAACCTTTCAGAATAGGCTACGTATCTCTTTTTTTCATTCATCCCTTTGGATGGTTTGCTTTCATCCGATTTTATGCCTCTGATAGACCTTATTATCCCTACTGTGGAAAATGTAAGCTTCATAAGGTTGTTAGAGGTATCTAAAACCTCTCTTCCGCTTCTTGCAACATCACCTATCTTGCTTAAGGTAGAAGCCCCTGCATTAGAAACAAGCTCGCTGAATGATTGGCTTGAACTGTTCGCCGTATAGTCTCTTTCTTCTTCCATATTATTATTGACTTGATGCCGCTAATGTAGCATTATTAAACGCTATATGCAACCCTCTTGTGACAGCATTTTCGGCCACTTCCTCCATTTCCTTTAACAATGCCTCCGTATCATTGGGCTGCATATTGTTTATCATTTCAACAATAGACTTGTTGAAATTTATGATAAGGGCTCTTGACCCTCTTGTAAGACTTTGCATCTTCCCGGCTTCATCTTCTCCCGGTTTTACATGAGGCTTGTAATTATCCATATTGGCAAGTACGGCTTTTATGGCTTCCTCTGTCCCTACACCTTTCAGTAGGTCATACCCCATTTGTTTATATCTATTAGACCCGAAACTAAGCTCTTTAACCAATTTAGAATATTCATCTCTTGATAATTTTATGGTTGAAGGGACATTATTCACGCTTGAATACCGCAATACACCTTCTTTATCTCTGTATAGTGTCCTTGATACTATACCGAAATTTGTAAGAGAGTTTTTAAGTAAATTATTGTTGGATAATTGAGAAAATAATGCCCTCTGTTCAGGACTGTAAATATCAGGTTCTTTTATTCCGCCATATATAGTACCGGCGATACCTCCTACACCAGCACCTATTGGACCACCTGCCACATATCCTGCGGCAGCACCTTTAGCCGCATTGGATATGATGTTTTTTATCCTTACAAATTCGTCTGATTGCAGGAACTTGGCGAAAGAAGCACCAATGGATATAATGTCTGTTATGAAGTCTTCAAACGAGTTCAATATAGGTCTCCAATTCACTTTCCCGAGCTCCTCATACAGCTTTTCCAAAGATTTGTTTATGCTGACAGACAAATCGGCTATCGCAACATAGAAATTTTCAAGGGACTTGGTTTTTGTAATTCCCAACTCTTCCTCTGAAAGAGTTACACGTCCTCTCGCTATTGCAGATTCCGGCAGGTTGAAAGATTCTGCGAATTGGGCAAAAGCATCTATAAGAGCCTGCGGATTGTTTCTTATGAAGCTGTATATATCTTCACCTTGATTCTTTGACCTTGCCCTTATATCAAAAAGATATTTCTCTATAAGCGGAACGGACTTGAAAAGCTCCTTCATGTCTATCCCTTGCCATGTAGTTAGAAGCTGTTGGAGGTTCAATCCAACCAACTGCATGTCTCGGCCAGAAACGGCAGATATTTTTGATGCTACATTGGCAAAGAAATTGGCGTCTCTGTCATTAAGTTTCGTCCCCCCTACTGTTAACCCGGATAAAGTATTTAATAGGGAAACAGTACCGGCACGGCTTGCTCCTGTCTTTAAGGCTATATCCGTTGCGTTCCTGTATATGTTGTTAAAGTCGTTTCCCCTTGTAAGACGTACCATATCATAGGTAGCGATATTCTGAATGGCCGTATTAGTACCCTCACTCATTAAGGAGTTTCTTCCTAATTTGTACGCTATCCCGCCCAATAACGGACCGGTAAATTTTATAGCGGCCAAAGCCCCTAATCCTATTACTGCCTGTTTTATTACGGGTATGGTATTCAATACCGTTTTAGAAAACTCCGAAAACATATTAATGAAATTCCCGAAGTTTCTTCTTGCGCCTGAAATAGAGGTGGAATTAGACCAAAAGTTATCTAAGAATCGTTTCCTCGCCCTTTGGGTATTCTCCATTCCTTTTAATAACCCTGAAAAATCGAGGAAACGGAAATGTCTGAACTTATACTGAATCCCTCTTATTCTCCTTTCCGTTTCATCACTTAGAATATTGCGTGAGGCAGAGGACGGGTCTCTCCTTCCCAAACCCCCGCCATTCACACGCACATTTCTTGCCCTATTATTAATAGATTTAAGCTCTTCATCGACTAATTTAAGCTTCTCTAATATATTCCCTTTAAGGTCTAAAACAACAGAATAATTCATACTACTTTTTCTCTCTGAATGGTGCTAAATCTATGTTGTATATCATCCAATATGCTCCGGTAGCGTAATCGCTTATCTCTTTAGAAGAAAGCCTTTCCGTCACTTGGTCTATCGGGATATTGAAATATCGTGAAATTAGGCATTTCTGTAAAAAAAGGCAATCCCTTTTCAATATTTCTTTTACATCCTTGTCTACTATTCTTGAATAGTCTCTTCCTCGCTTTTGGTTATCCCCATTTGGCGAGAAATGATAGTAAAAAAATCGGTAATATCCTTCTGCACTTCTTCGGATTGGAAAATGGCAAGACATGCGAAAGCGTCTTTGCATATTTCCTCTCTTAATTTTACATCGACTATACAGAGCTTGGCGTATTTAACCGCATCATCCATAATCGCCTCCATATCGGTATCTCCGTTTCTGTTGAGCCCGAAGGCGAACTTGGAATGTGCTAAATTCGTTCTTTGCAGCCTGAAAATCTGCAAATTGCTGACCTCCTTTTCTGTTTCTATCATTTCGGAGGTCTTAGGATCGGGTACTTCTGCCATATATTTTATGTTTGGCAGTTCGAAAATATTTTTCATTGCGTGTGATTTTAAAACCCGGCCACTTGAAAAGCAGCCGGGAAATGATTAGTTATATAGAATTTGTTGCCGGTAAGAGAGTGGTATTTCTTATAATACCCGTCCCTTGAAATTCAAGACTTACAATGGTCTGAGGATCATTTGCCGTGATACTGCCGTTCTCATCCGAGAAAAGGACATTTGTCCATGTTGTTGTAGCCGCATACGGTTGAATGGGGTTTCTGTGATTGTAGGTCACGGAAATGGAGAACTTGACATTGCTGTTAATCAATGAAGCCACCGGATTCGTGTGTGTTGCGGCATAATTGTTGAGGATCGCATTCCATTCACCGGATTGTATATCCAAAGAGCCTGTATATGAGGCATTGATAGCCTTGATGGAAATAGGGTCTTTATACGATATAGCATAAATCGGGTTTACGGATTGTGACAATCTCCATTGCATGGAAGCTCCCGTTTCTATCTTTATAGGCGTTCCGCCATCAAAAGATATGTAAATATCCACATCGGCAGAGCTTACGATATATTCTGACTTATCCATAACATAGAATTATAAAGATGAAACATAGAAAACATTCACATATCCTTGCTCCATAGCCGGAGAAGGCAAGATCTCTACTGTACATTGTATTGCTTTGGATTGTACATAATTGCCATCCTTTTCAGAGAAAGTCACCCGAATATCGGAAGCCTGTCCTGCATTCAAACGTGGCTGTATATATCTTGAATAGAAATCCGAAGACATTGCAGACTTGTAAGATGCAAGGATAGTACCGTCACTTTCTACCGGGATATTCACATTCAGATACAACGTCAGGAACTGTTGTGCGTCATCGCATACTGCATTTCCAACACGTACCATCTCCAGCTTGGAAAGGGCATTTGTTGACAAATTGCATGTAGCGCCGTCATTGTAGAACAATCCGGTGATCATCGGTCTTGTGCGCAAGAAAATATATCCTTTTTCTCCGATAATATCATTCTTTGCGTTGTTTATCTGCGATACAAGAGTACCTGAATTGTAGGTAATAGACCCTGTCGTATTCTGCACATTGGTAAAATACGCCTTTTGAGAAGTGCTTCCCAAAGAGACATTACCTATTGACGTCTGTATCGCTCTTCCGGAAAGTACGCCTCCGACATGCCCCGTACTTGATACTCCATAACCATGAATATCGGTGATATTATACCCGACAAGAGGAGCGGCAAGGCCTGTCGCATCCGCAAGTTTGGTCACATCCATAGGAGCATTTGCTGGATTCAGGAAAGCCCCGTCATAAATACCGCACATACGTATGGAGTTGTCATTGGACATATCTTCAAGGAAAGTCTGGAATGCGGCGATATCCGTTGAATCGTAATCGCAATTCAAGGCATCTCCCGTGTACTTGGTACTTGCAGCGGCTTTCTCTCCTTTACAGAGGATAAGGATTCTTGGGCGCAAGGCATATCCGTTTTCAACGGTCTGCATGACGGCATCGGCCACTTTACCTGAGTAGAACTCGGCTTGTGATAACGAACCGCTTGTTCCATAGGTAAATGTAGTACCGCATATCCATAATTTAGTCCCTGCTCCTGCATTGGCATAGAAATCGGCTATATGAGTATATAGGCGTGATCCGGATGTAGCCAATTGCTCCTCTTCCCATTCTTGGGTAATACCGAGAGCAACGGCATCTTGTAGACCGGTAATCATATAGGATTTATTTTGGAGAAACGTCCCTGATATTGCCGGAGCATCCGCAAATATCATGGAGATCGATTCATCGCTCTGATTATTCCCTATCTGACTATCGGTCAGTGATACATAAATACCTGTTTTAGCCATAATAGTTGTTTTTACAGATTATTCACTTTGGATTTCGATTTCCTTTTCTTCTCGATTTCCTTTTTGGCATTTTCAATGTCTATTACCGGAGACGGTTCTTTCACTGCATTTTCATCTTCATCCACATATTTTTCCATAATGGAGGTGAACGCCTCATTATCCGCCGGGCAATTGGCAGGTGTTATCTTTGCCCATTGCATGGTTTTCTTTCCTTTGGAACGCTCGAAAGTATCTTTGCATCTGTCGGTAGCATCTACTTTAGATCTGAACATGTTCCCGTCAGAGGTGACATATAAAGTGCCGTAAGCATTAACATAAGCGAGAAGCTCAACGAAAAAAGAATCTTTAAATTCAGTTGTTTTCATAATGATTGTTTTTTTTGTGCGTGTTAGTATAGAATAAACTTATGTATAGTCCCCTGAATTAAAAGGGGACTATATAGTATAAGGGTTATCCACCTGCTTTTGCAGCCGGAGCGATCAATGCCGTACCGATACCGTCTTCACGGGCAGCGCCGCAACCTGTACGGAAGTCCATAGAGAACATCCATCCGTAACGAGTCGGGTCTTGTACCATGTGTACATGGGTGTTACCGATACCGATAATTACCTGTGACGGGAAGAATCCTACGCCCACACCGTAAGCGGTAGATGCGATAGTCGGAGGAGTAGGAGACGAAGGTATATTACCGGAAGAATCCAACGGAGTACCGTAAAGTTTCGGGTCTACGATAGCAGTGGTTGCCGTGTTATACAGAGACACGATAGAACGGGCATGGATTTCAAAGTTGTATGCGGTAGTACCCATCGGACGTATGCTTTCAGTAGGTCTGTTAAGCAAGTTCACGAATGAAGTATCGGAAATCAACTGATTGTAATATACCGAATCCATTACGAGTTCAGGATATTCGTAATCGAAGTTGAAGTTTTGGTTACGGAACAAAGTACTCAGGTTAAGAATATCCTGAACCGTCATCTTGGCGATATCACCTACTGCGGTAGTCGTTGCGGGGAACATTCCTGCCGAAGCGAAATATTCAGTACCCGACATCACTACTTTGTGTTCTGCGGCCGCTGTTGCGATAGTTTGAAGATAGTAGTTATGAGCTGCGTTGCTGATAACCCGTAAGGCTTCTGCCATACCCCAGCTACGTTTGTCATAATTCAACATATCATCATTGGCCTGTTGGAACAGAGTAGGCTGTAAAGAGAACACCCGGGTAGGAATGGCGATAGCTGCATCGTCATAAGAATACGGGGTAGCTTGATTTACGGGCACGTTGTTTCCGTAATAAACAGCCGGGTTGTATTTACTCTGTACATGGATAGTCCCTGCCTGCGTTGAAGAAATACGAGGGATTCTGTCAGCGAAAGAGTTTACCGGGAACAAAAGGCGGAAGAACAGACCGATCCAATTGACAACAGCCAAATCGGGGTCTCCTAAGAAAGGATATGTTTTACCACCTGCTTGCAGCATTTCCTGATCATTGACAATAGCTGAAAGCATTTCGCCGAAACTCATTTCTCCACGTTTCGGGTTTGAAATTCTCACCTTGCCCAAAGTAGCCATGAGCTTTTCATCATTGAGCATTACGGATGAAATTTCCTTCAGGTCATCTTGTACTGAAAGGAGCTCTGACTGTGTGGCTTTTGCCGATAGCCGAGCCATTCTGATCACTTTCGAAGCTTTTGATTTGTCCGAAAGATAATCGTTCAAAGAAGCGTACTCACTCATAATTTGTCTTGATTTTTCTAAAGATAATGTTTTTTCTTCAGGATTTACACTCAATTTTTCCTGTTCAGGTTCTTTTTCAGTTTCGGCAGAAAGACTTTCTTCGGTTTTCTCTACCGATTCCTCCTCCTTCTGCTCTTGTGCGCCCAATTCTTCTTCCTTTTGGGTTTCCTGCTCTTCTTTCTTTCCGATAAGGGATGAAAGCTTATCCTCTATACGGGAAAGAATGCCGCTTAACCCTGAAGAAAGATTCTCTTTTTCTACGGCATTTTCAGGAGTATTTTCCTGACCATGCTCTGTCGATAGTTTTTCTTTTTCTTCCATATCCAAATAGTTATTGATTTCAGCGTCGAAGTCGGCACTAAGTTGTTCTACCTGTTGGGATTCGGTAATGCAGAACTCAACGGGCAGACACCCTAACTTGGCGTTTTTCTCTCTTATGGCTACGGCATCCTCATTAGACGGAATTGCTACCAAAGAAATCTCGTACACTTCAAATTTGGTAGTGAATTTTTTCCCTTTACGTTCTGCAAATTCTACCTTTCCGGCTATTGAGACAGCATTATAAGAGCCTTCTTCATACATCTGTTTATATTTCTGTCCCTCTTTTGTAGAAGCGAATACGAGAATGCCCTCCCATCTCTTTTTCTGCGTATTCAGCCTTATATCCTTAACACTCCCGATAGGATTATCCCATTGGAAATGCTGCAACATAAGTACGGGATTCTTGCGGTATCTGCCCCAATCGAGGCTGTTGTTCATTACCACATACCCCCTGTCATTCACGGATTCGTTAGATAATACTTGTACAATCATACTTTATAAATTTTGCCATTCGTCCAATTTAAGCAACTCTTCAAGAGCATCCCCATAATACAAAGGGTAATTGTTGCTGCCCTCATACAAGGTTACGGGGACTAATCGTTCATATTCTTCCTTATGGATAAGCGTCTTACTGCCGTCAGAGTTTCTCCTCCTGTACATAAGATCCTTATCGAAAGGAACTAATTCTATTGTGGGTACTACATACATCGCTATCATAATGTTATGCCGTTAAATTGCTGACTTGCTTTATAGTTGTGTTCTATCTCTTCGTCTGTTAATTCCCTATCATATATTAATACATCATACACCCGCTCTTTACTTGAATATATTGGATTTGTCGCATATCCACCGATATTTATATATCTATTGTTTATACTATTTCCAACAACTCCTACTACGGAAATTGTCGCGGAATCAAGAATATCAAAATTATCCTGACCCACATTTCCATTATAAACAAATTGTTTTCCTCCTATCCCTTTCCCGTCATAAATGCCTAATGGCGATCGCTGGAATATCCCAACGTTAAAGGTTGAGTTATCCGTTTTTAAATTATGAACATCACTAACCGTAATTATTACGGTAGCTTCTGAATAGTTTATATCCTTTTCAAGTACCGAAAAGTCATCTATCCCGTCATATTGAATATATCCGTCTCCGTAACCTGAATCGGGTGTATATGCGAAGTTTTTATTTTCAAGGTCATTCCCGTTGCCGGACAGATCCGGAAGAATGTTTTTATTTTCATCCGTGTTGCTTCGTCCTCTGCCGGTATAATAGGCAACAAGCCCGTCTTTGATATAATCGAATATTTCCGTTACCTCGCATTCTGCTACTATTCTCGGATTTACATCATCTTTGACAGTGCTTATCCATGTCTGGTTATCATAAGTAGGGACATTCTCCAAATTTATCTCTGTTTGTGATTCATTTTCAAGGACATAGATAAATATGGTAGATTCATCCTCGATCATTGCCTTAAGATCCGATTCGGTCGGATAGTCGTTTACATCATACACAAGAGAGAATCCGTATCTAAGAGAATTCGTATATACTCCATATACATTATTCCACTTATTGGATGTGGAATCCCCTGTATAATAGAATTTATTGCTGTAAAAGACAGATATGTCAGGGGTTACTTGTGTTCCTTTTAC
>OGMF01000682.1_pt1 | contig 37119 bp, 64 predicted proteins | sample 1572921 | NCBI WGS metagenome assembly OGMF01 (sample SAMEA2581919, study PRJEB24529) | metagenome | biome: Human gut stool | place: China | collected 2011 | reverse complement strand
ACGAAAAGGAAAGAGACATCTGCAAGGAGTATTTTAATATTGACATTGGAGAAATGGGCTAAACTGAAATTTGGAGGTTAGAATGGTAAAGAAAATCTTACCTCGAAGTTCCTGAAAGTGATGTAAAGGCTGATAAGGTTCTGGCAAGGATAGAAGAGGTCTTTGTGGATAAATTATGGGAGGATTCAATCAATGGATAAATACCTGAGTGTGATAACAAACTTTGGATGCTACGGCAGATGCCCTTACTGCATTGTCCGTGAGAACGGAATTAAAGTGCCGAAATCCACTGTGGACGGTCTGGATAAATTGGAAGATGCCATTACATTGACCGGAGCGAATATCGTATCTATCTCCGGCGGCGGGGATCCACTCTATCGGTACAGTGACAATCCTCTTGTACCGATGTATCTCGGCATGGTTATGGGTATCTGCATTAAAGCCGGTATTCCAATGGAAATGCACACGAGCTACACAGAGTCGGAGTTTCCGTACCACTTCTGCAAAAGAGTGGTGTATCATCTGCAATCCGTTGAAGATTTGGAATATGTGGAGAGGCATGGAGCGGAAATCGTGAGAGTTGTGTTCGTTGCAACAGAGAAATTATCGAAAGAGGACATTACCAAGATTTCAGACTTCGTTCATTCCTCAGACCAGATAGATGAACTCAGTTTCCGGCAGATGGTTAATGAGCGGTATGAGACGGAGTATTACAACCATGACTTTCTGAAAACCGGTCACGAAAAAGGATTGTGGCATTACATCCGACAGAAAGATTATAACATCTACTACGCTGAGAACAGGATCTACACGAAGTTCTCAGAGATTGGAGCTGACGATAGCAGAGCGGACCTGTAAATACAAGTTCCAGTTGACATGTAAATCGAAGATGTTCGGAATTAAATCCTGCGAAATGCGATTAGAGACCGGAGAGTTGCTTACTTATATGCCGGTTCCTGATGGAGTGAGATTTTGCTTCGGCACAATTCAAAGGTTTTATGAGAGCGAAGAGGGACAGAAAATCATAGTGGAAAGGTTGGGCGGTAGATGAAAATATGGAAAGTAAATATACAGTAGTAGGTGATTTCAGTTGTCTTATGAAGAAGCTGTGAGAATTGAAAATGAATGGAAAAAGGAGAAAAAATATGTTAGAAATGATCGAAAAAGTTATTAGAGATGGAGGAAATCTGCATATTGAACCTGCAGTATACGGAGGAGATATCTTTGTCTGCATTGATTTCCCGTGTCGTTGGGGTTTAAACAATGCAACTGAGTTGTCAGACGCTACTATTGTTTACGAAGGAACAGAACTAAAAGACACCATTGCCGACATCTGCTCACCTGGAGATATACGTGCGATAGCAGTTGAAGATTTTTTAACGGATTATGCAGTCAAAGATCCGGCTTTGTTGGTTGCAAGAGCAGAAAATTTACAGACGGCATTAAACCATCTCGAAGAGCGTCTGGCAGAATGGTATCATCTGACAGATGCTCAACAGAAAACAATACTGCTCTCTTTTGCAGCGGAACGGAAAAAATACCTCGAAAATGTAGTACAATATTGAAAACTATCATGACTTAAAGGGAAATACCCTATTCCCCCACCACCATCACAAGAAAGGATTTTTTATGAGACAAAATAGATTGACAAACAATGACATCGTTTATAGGGATTTGGAACAGCACCATCAAGAAATCCGACATTGACCGCTACGGATGGAATGCTAATCCGTGGGTGTGGGTAATTGAATTTGAGCGGTGTGAAAAGCCAGAAGATAATCAAAATTAAAGTTTAGTGGAGGTAAAAAAGGTGGCTTATGGCTATAAAATTTTATCAAAAGCGCAAGAAGATGCTATACGAGTTATGAAGGCGCATGGTAATACTTTGATAAAAATACACGGATTTTGGACATATGAAAATTGTGAATTTCACGAATACCATAACGGAAGCAATTTAATGAAATTTCCAATTTATAATTGTCGAATAACAACATTAAGAGTGCTTGCACGAAAAAATGTGATTGCTCTTGATGAAGATAAAGGTATTTGTAAATTAAACTGAAAGTTTAGGAGGAATCCGAGATGAAGAGACTGACAGAAAAAGATTGGAAAGATAAATGCGAGGGTTATCCTTGGAATGTGCATCCGGTTAAAGACATTGATGATCTGCCATATTATAAAAAACTTGCTGCCTACGAAGATGATGAGGAGCAGGGATTGCTCCTGCGGTTGCCTTGTAAGGTGGGAGATACTGTTTATATCATTATAGCAAAGAGTATTTCTAAGCAAAAAGTCAAAGAAATTATCATAGATGGATATGGAATTAAATTCAAAACAAAACGAAGAATATTTGGATTATGTGATGTATTTTATACAGTCTTTCTCACAAAAGAGGAAGCAAAAGCCAAGCTGAAAAAATGGATATAAAGTATATTAGCAAAAAAGATCTTATGATGTTGTGGATATATTTGAAGGTAATGAATTATTACCTATGTTTAAAAAAGAATTGTTTGATATTGAAATTAAGGAAACTATGTTTAAAAAAGAATTGTTTGATATTGAAATTAAGGAAACTAAGGAAACTGAAAGTTTAGGAGAAATGAAATGTTTGATTACAGAATTTATGACAACTATGAAGAAGAGTGGGAAAGCGTTAGCTTTGCCGATTTTGAGGAAGCGGAGGATCATGTGACATACGTTCTTATGGATGCCGATTTTGAAAGATATAGCATCTATAAAAAGGTATGTGGAAATTAAAAGATGAAGAAAGGAAAAATAAAATGGCAGAAATCGATGCTAGGATATCCGAAATTGATATCGAAATTGAAGAATATCAAGAGATGATTACACATTCGATTCAGACCAACGATAAAAGAAACCTTGCAATGTGGCGCAAGGCTTTACAAACTGCAAAATTAACAAAAAGGAGACTTGCTAACCTGTAATGTGGTTAAGATGGCGAGTTGCGATAACTTAAATGCCGAAGCACTTGGGGGATGATTATTTCATTCTAATCGTAGTCAAGAGGCAGACATTGGTTAGCCGATGTCTCTTTGAGTATAAATTGCAGTTGGTCTGGAACCCAGAAAGAATTAGCAGATTTATATCTGCGTAAATTAGAAATTCGTTTTGAAACGAAAATTGAATATGATAAGTATTATTTAAGCTACTCCGGAGGAAATGATAGTCATTTGATTTACTGGTTTATAAAAAATTATCTCAAGTCAGATGAAATACCAATAATATCAGTAAACACACGACTGGAGCATAAGGAAATTAGGCAAAGAATGTATCGTAATGCTGACAAGGTTTTGATACCGGGTATTAATCCAATGGACATCAAAGAAAAATATGGGATTCCATGTTTTACAAAAGGACAAGATGAATACATAAAAAGGTATCAGAACGGAAATCACACGGAGCATACTATGTCACGTATCATGGGGACAACGCCTTCTAAGCACAATTTGAATAAAAAGGCAAGGGAAGTCACTCTATCTGGCGCAGCACATAAAATTTCGAATGAATGCTGTATAAAGACGAAAGAAGATACACTTGCAAAATATGAAAAGGAAACTGGAAGAAAACCGATTTTGGGAGTTCGTAGGGCCGAGAGTATTAACAGAAAGGGTGCTTATCAGACATGTCTTGCAAAAAGTGGAAAATTTTCTCCAATATATGATTTTCCGGATGCGGCTATCGATGCAATCTATCAGGTATATAAAATTGAGAAACCGGAATTGTACCATTATGTACAACGGTCTGGGTGTATAGGCTGCCCTTATATTAATAATGTAAAAAGAATTGAACAGGACTTGGCACTAGCAACACCAAATCAACGTTTATACATTATACAATTATTTAAAGAATCGTATGATATAAAAGGTGTCAATTACGAACAGTTTTTAAATAATGGGATTTATATTGATTCCGATAATCAGTTTACATTGTCAAACTATTTGAATAATATTCAAAACTGAAGGGAAATACAATCATGTTGGAAGTAACCGGCCAGGTGTTCATTCATGCAGCAGGCAACAGTGTAAATGAAAGTGATAAGGTTGGTCAAGCTGGCTTTTTATTTGTAGCCTATGAAGTGATATATTAAAATTGCCCGTAAGATTGGAATGAGCAGAATATAATTGAAAGACTCCTACGGATTGGTAAATACTTAATAAAAGCCTCTTGTCTCAATGTGAGATAGGGGCTCTTTTTTTCTTGCTCATAGAAAATATTCTGGGTATCGTAGTTTAATTGCTTGCACAAAATAAGGGGCATATGAGCATTGGAAGATGTCCTCAACCGTGTATAATTGACATTCCATGAGTTGATCATCTGGACTGTCATCTTCATTCACACTGGGGGTTCCGTTACAATATAAATTGAATGCCAAACGTATCACTTTTAAGTTGCCGCTAGTTTGCCATCCTTTTTGCAAACACTCTGGTTTTACACAGCCAGTAGCAAAATCGTATATTTGATCAATATTATTTCTGGTATCGGCATTTATACCTAGACAGTAGCAGAGAGCTATATGACATTCATCCATGTAGCGAACTTTTTTTAATGTGTCGTAAAAGAAATGCTTATGTGATTCATTTGCAAATATAATGTTCTGCGGTTCATATTCGGTTGGCATAGTATATATCCTTTCTGAAATGAAAAAGAGTGATTATAGCTAGAGTATAGCATATAATCACTCTGTATAAAAGGATATTCCAATGAAATGTTTCAGGTGCATTAAATCCGACAATGCAAGTGTTATCGACGTAGTGCCCCGGCTGGTATGGTAAATAGAAAGCCGTTGTACAAAGGTAAAAAACAATGAATTAGAAAATTAATATTTACTTTTGGGGTATGAAGGTGTATATTATAAATGTACCTATTATAAGTTTCTTATTAAAAAAGAAACCTAACTTTGGTCGGTGCGGTTGTCTAATCAGCCTAACTTTCGGTAGTGCGGCTGATACTGCAATTAAAAATGACAGCTAGTTTGGTGAGGCTATGGCGGTTATTTTTTATGTGAAATCTTGTATACAAGACTTACAATAGCAACAATCAATATTCACGTATTGCAGGAAAAGAGGACGAAGATAAAATCTTCGTTCTTTTTTTGTACCCAAATTAGCACATAGAAAGTTCTATACTATTGACATAGTACACCAAGAGTGTATAATAATCATTATAAGAACACTAATAGAGAGCGGAGCCGGAGATGTTAGTTGAATTTACTTATGCACTCATGCATAACGAAGAAAACGGATATTGTGTATACAATTACAAGAATCTTGATACTAGAAAGAAGATTACTTGTGTTGGATATAATCTGCCAAACATCCAGATTCCCTATGAATTTGAAGTAAAAGAAATTCATCATAAAATATATGGAACACAGTACAAAGTACTTTCTTATGTTGAAAAAGTTGGAAAAGATGAAAAGAGTATTGTGACATATCTTGGCAGTGGTTTGTTTCGTGGGATTGGAAAAACCACTGCACAGCGAATCTATGACAAATTTAAAGATCAGACAATGGATATTCTTGAAAATGATATAAAACAATTATTAAAGGTTAAAGGAATATCCAATGCTACCTTGAGAAAAATTAAAGCATCTTATGAGGAAAATCAGGCTTCAAAGGAAACTCAACAATTTCTTATTCCTTATGGGTTTTCTATTAAGCAGATCGTAAAGTTTGGAAAAGTTATTCAGGACGATCTTTTAAATAAGATCAAAGAAAATCCTTATATCCTGTGCAAATTTCAAGGAGTCAGTTTTAAGATGGCTGATAACCTGAGAGAGGCGTGCGGGATTGATTATAAAAACAAGCACCGGCTGGAGGCAGCCTTATATGAGGCATTAAAATGGAGTAATATTGCAGGCTCCGTTGGAACTCCACAGAATATTTTACTAAATAATATGCGAAAGATCTCAATGATTGGTGACCAGAGATTTCTATGGGAATATATCAAACAGGCAATTGCAGAGCGGAAGATCTCATATCGCAAAAAAATGTACAACGGAAAAAATATTCTTTATTTTTATTTGAATCATATAAGCGAAGCAGAATATGCACTTGCAGAGCAGATTATACGTCTCGCGAAAACTCCATGTAAGCAGTATAAGAACTTAAATGAAGTCATTTTACAATGTTGCGATGAAGCAGGAATCATCCTGGATGAAAGCCAGTTTGCAGCAGTAAAAAACTCCTTCCTTTACAATCTTTCGATTATAACCGGTGGACCAGGAACAGGAAAGACCACTATTTCTAACATTATTATGATGGTTCAGGAACGACTTAAAAAAACGTCTGATATTGTGCTGTTAGCACCTACTGGAAGAGCTGCACGCAGAATGACAGAATGTATGAATGCCCCGGCGTTTACGATGCATAGTAAGATGCAGCTTGGTATTCATCAGGATGATGATGTGGACAAAACATATGATGATGCAGCAGAACCAATTAATTGTGATCTACTCATTGCAGATGAATTTTCTATGGTCGATATGCTACTTGCTTTAAAGTTATTTCAGAATGTTGAGAGAGGAAGAATTGTATTAGTTGGCGATAAAGACCAGTTAGCTAGTGTCGGACCAGGTAATGTATTAAAAGACATGTTGGAATCTGGAGTAATTCCCACATCTATCTTGGAATATGAGCATCGGCAAGGGAAAAACTCCATGATCTGTGTAAATGCTCATAACATGCTTAAGGGCATAACTACTTTGGAAGAGGGAGAGGATTTTCACATTCATTATATGGCTCAAAATACCAAGGATCTTCCTGTTGATTATATGAAGATCATGGAAGATCAAATGGTGAAGCGTTATGTTGAACTCCTGCACGATGATTGTATTCGTAGTATTACATGTTTATCTCCATACAAAGAAAATTTAGCCGGGGTATTTTCCATTAATAAGCGGATTCAAAATGCAATTAATCCATTGTACGGAATTGAAGAAGTAAAAATCCCGAATGAGATGACGATCCGTTCTAATGATATTGTGATGCACCTAAAAAATGATGGAGATGTATGCAACGGTGATATCGGAAGAGTTACCTTTATGACAAAGGAAAATAATCGTTCCACAGTCTATGTAGATTATTCTGAGAGCGGCGGGCCTAAAAGTTATGAATACACTTCTGACAACATTAATGAGCTGACTCTTGCGTATGCAATGACTGTACATAAAGCTCAGGGAGGCGAATTTGATGCAGTAATACTGTGCATGACACAAAACCATAAAATGCTGTTAAAAAGAAATATTCTGTACACCAGCATCACCCGTGGAAAAAAGATTGTTGAAAGTTATTTTGATACACCACAGACGGTCGAAAAAGCAATTTTAAATGTGCAAAGTGAAGAAAGATACACCTTACTTGCTTTTTATTTAAAAGAGATGATGCCTAAAATACAAAGCACAGATGAATCCAAATATGAACAGATCAAGTTTGCTTAATATTAAGAGTTAAGGGGAGGAAAGATGGATGATAATGCCAAGTTTAAATGATCTTGAGAGAGAAATGCTAGAAAATAGCAATAATGAAAGACCATGCGACAAGAGCGTACAGGAAAAAGAAAGATCACAAAATATATGCAGTAAATGCCAATATTGTAGGGAATATCGCCGCCATACAAGCACAAGATCCTCGTTCATGTGCGAACATCCGGATTCCGGATATATTCAGACATATTTCAAAGAGCACAATATGCAAAAATTAGTAGGCTTTATTGGTTTTGGAGAACGATATTCCAAGGTTCCAAAGATTAAAGGGGCACCAAAATGGTGTCCTAAAAACCAAGATAATCAATAGTGGCAGAAATGAGATGGGGAGAAAGATATGTTAAAAATACTTGCTAATTTGGGAAAAGGCGTATCCATAGTAATTGCGTGTGCTTTATTGTTGATTTCCTATATTTCCATGTGGGATAGGACGATGGGGGAAATAAATGAATTTGAAAAGAGAAAGTTAGAGGTAGCCTATGGACATAATCACGACAAGAAATATGCAAGGCTGCCACTGCCCTATATTATATGGATTTTAATGCATTTTGCGCTTGTAATTGTGTTTTTCGCATGGTGTTGGATTTTTTAGGAGAATTTGATGAAGAACGAGATTATTGAATTTATCAGAAAAACAATCAGATACTCAGCAGGAATACTTTCTTCAACTGCTATCATAACTTGTTTGATATATGCGTATAGTTGTGCGGATTTGGATTATTTCAAGTCTCTCTTTCATACTGTGAATATGTATGTTATTCTGCTTTTCTTCTTCGGTGTAATCATTTCATACCTTATAAAAAAGACTTCCTGTGTCGATTATGGTTATCAATCAACACCTCAAAGGTGTTCGAATATCTTATATATCACGAATACAGAATCTGCTTTAAAATCACTTTCTACGCATGAGGCAGGTCATGCTTTTGTGGCATATATTTTAGGACTTCGATTTTCTGCACATATAACATGTGAACGATCTTATATTTCTGTAACCGGAGATTTTGTAACAGCAGAACAATTACGATCCATTATTCTTGTTGAGTATGCCGGTACTGTTGCAGAAGGCATATTACTGGGAGAACGTATACTGGGAAGTTACGGAACAAAAGATGCTGACATAAATATTGCAAGAACTAATCTGGAAAATTATGTGTTCATGACAAGGGACGATCTCAGTAAATGTCCAGATGATCCTAAAGTAAAGGAACTTGTGTTTAAGTTGTCCAAAGAATATTTTGAGGAAGCTCAGAAACTAATTTTAGAAAATCAAAAAGTGGTCCATGAACTTGCAACAGAGTTCGCTAAAAAACAGGACTGGGAATATGAAGACATTGAAAAATTTATGGAATTAAAAGGGATTTCACCAAGTAAAAATGATTTTGGCGCAGGTCCATTATTGGCACAGATATAGAGGAGGTTAATATGTTCTTAAAGGGAGATAAATTTTACTATGCAGATCGCAATAAAGGAGTTCCAGTTAAGTGCACAACGTTAGATTGTAACTTTGGATATCCTCCTGAGATTATAGCTCAAAGAGAAGATACCGGTGAAATACTTTATTGCCGTGCAGGTTTTTACGAATTAGATGAATACGATCTGGCTTATAAGGATGCACAAATAAAGGAAGATCGGGTTATTAAATAAGCAATATATTTATCATCAAAATAAATATAGGAACAATCATGGGAGAATGTAAGATATGGCTATTTTAGAATTATATGAATACGCAAAGGAAAGAAATATTTTGAATTATAATATCGAAGTTCAGAACGATAGTAATGGCATTTATGAAGGAACAAGAGATGTCCGGCCTGAAGAAATTGAAACAAACGACGATTGGAAAGAGATTGTTCTTTAAAAATCTATCAAAACTGGACTATAACTATGCAACTTGACACAATAGAACCTTACCAAAACAAGATAACTTATTACAGGTTTAGAGGAGGGAGATATGTTCGTAAAGGGAGATAAATTTTACTATGCAGATCGTGAAAAGGGAATACCAGTTAAATGTACTGTTTTAGATTGTAGTCATCTTCCTGAGATTATAGCTCAGAGAGAAGATACTGGGGCGGTATTTGAATGCAAAGAGGGATATTACAAGATCGATGAATATGATATCGCTTGTATAGATGCTCAGATCAAAACAGGACGGAATGGCTATAAGAAGGTAATAAAAAAGGCAATAATGACGGAAAATGAAGTAAAATCAGTGAAATTTATTAATAGTATAAAAGATGATCCAATAGATACTCTTATCAGTTTATTTCTATATAGGAGTAGAACAGAAAAGATCAACACGATACTTACAATGGTGAAAGAGTTATTGCAATACAGGGTTCTTGGAACTGTAGAAGAACTAAAAAAAATTGAAGAATTAAAACGCTGGCATACTGATAAAATCGCTTCAAATGTAAATAATCCATTTGCATACACTTCAACACTTATTTGTAATGACTGTGACCATAAAGATGATTATATTGAGGAACTGGAAGCAGAAGTTGAAGAGTACCGGGCAATCGGTACATTGGAAGAGTGCCGGAGCGCAATGGTGAAACAGACGGCAAAGAAAAGGGGGTCAGGATAAATGATAAGAGCCAGATTACATAAAAGCAGCCTTGACGAGTCAATGAAAACATTACAAAACTTCGCCAGCATTGCTGACATGAAACAATGGTTTGTTGATAGTTATAATCATATGTTCTCTACCGAAGACATTGTTATTGATGATGAAGTAATATATGATTCACGCACCGATTGGAATACGCGATATGTATGCACGAAGCGATATGGAGAAAAAGACGATGGCGTACAGTGCATTGGAATGTGCGATTTGGATGAGGAACTTTTGTAGGAAAGGTATTCTTAATGAAATAGAAAGAAGGTGAGTAAAAATGTTTAATGAAATGTTTAAAGAAATGTATGTATTAGGGTTACTTCCTTTAAGTTTTTTGTTTGGAAGCATAGCCGCTATTATCCGAGCGTTATTAGACAGGCGCGAGATTAACAAACAGCTCAAGGAGTACCCATCGGAGCAGGAAATAAGGGATCGAATTTTATTGACAATACAGGAAGAGAATGAAGAAAGGCAGGTATAAGAACATGGCAATGCTAGAGGTAGTGTGTAGAGATTGCAATTCAGAAACTTCTCTTAGAGGATGGCTAGAGAAAGAAGATCTCAAAGGAACAGAGTACGAACATTTTATGGATACCATTACGGAAGACGAACTGTTTGTTCTACAGAATTCTGGAAAAGTAAAAGACCAATGGGATAGGTTTATGGAAAACCCAGTGTGTCCAGAATGCGGTTCAAAAAATGTTTATTGGTTTTAAGGAGTATGCTCTCTTAAGACCATCTGACGAAGAAATAAGCGGCCTTATTCAGGAGCGTTTCGCGGCGAGCGAAAAGTCTCATGAGGGAGAAAATCTATGAATTGGAAATTTGTATATAATAGTGAAAACATATTAGGAAGGACAATGCCTGCTATTGCAAAAACGGCACATGAAGCCGGTTATGATTTCTTTACATTTAATGGCGATGTTTATTTTTATGCAGAGGGGAAAATCTACAAAACGAAGATTAAAACTTCAGATTTGGTCTAATCACTACAATAATATGGAGTGGTTGTTTAATGGATCGCCGCTCCGTTTTAATAAACGGTGTTGATGTTCGCTTAAAGGAGCTGATACAGCAAACATGCGAACAGCTTAATGTCGAAATCATAGATATGGAAATCATGCCAGACCATGTGCACTTGCTTATGGAAAATCCGGCATACACAAGTCAAAGATGCCCCATCTGCGGAAGCGTTCATCACGCAGATGATAGAAACTACACTTGCCAATGTGGATTCCATATCCATAGGGACCTTTTGGGTGCTATGAATATCTGTAACTCAACTGAGTTTGTTGGTAACAGACAAACTGCGTAGAGATCTATATGTTCTGCTCTACGAGGGCTGATGGCACAGCCTTAACTTGGGGTACGACCTATCAGAAATGAACTGGTCAGCCGATACCTTTCGGTAGCCATCAAGAATCCCCTGTCTTTAGGCATGGGGAGTGTCAACATGGTGATATTGAGTCGATGCGCTTCCTTGGCGAAGGTCAACCTGTAATCAATGTGGCTTGGCTTGCCGCCTAGACATACCAAAATAACGAAAGGAGGACGGTTTAACAACCGGTGGTTTTATTCTTTGCTTTTAAGCCACAAATTTATTTATGATCGAATTCATTTCGTTAGACGAACATCTAAAAAATCATGAAAATGACAAAAGATTAAGCAAAGCTCGTGCAGAAAAAGCATATAAAGCGGAGATCGGTGTAAAACCTAAATATCATGAAGGAAAATACGGAAGTCAGCATGACATATATACATGCGGTAGTTGTGGATCTACTATAATGATGGGTGTGGTAGCCAACTATTGCGAAAGTTGCGGATATAACATCTTCTGGGATAGTCCTAGATGTTTAACGGATTATCACGGATATAACAGCTTGTTGAATAATCCTGGATGTTTAAATGGGGGAAAATTAAGCAAAGCTTGTGCAGAAAAATCATACAAAGCGGAGATCGGCGTAAAACCTAAATTTCATAAAGGGAAATATGGAACAAAATACGATTCATATACATGTAGAAATTGTGGCTCTACCATAATAACGGGGAGAGTAACAAACTATTGTCATAATTATTGTTGTAATTGTGGATATAAGATTTTGTGGGATAATCTAGGGTAATTAACGTATTATCACGGATAGTAAGCGACTCCATAAACAGCAAAGTGAATGGAAATCAATTAGAATAAGGAGGAAATCTTAAAATGGATCAACGTGAAATCATCGGAGAATTAAAAGAAGGAGAGCCGGTCAATAACCTGACGTTTGACGAACTTTGGGAATTCGATATGAAGAAACGGATAGAATTAGCATCACAAGAAAGGGAATTGCATAGGCACTTCGATCCTGATAGTGCAATGGAATTAGCAAATAAATTGACGGAAATGCTGCAGGAGGAACTTAATCAGCATCAATAGGGGCAATCTAAACATATGGTAAATAATAATTTCTGTCATCTTCATGTACATACTGAGTATTCCATTCAGGATGGATTATCTAAGATCCCAACTCTTGTAAAAAGAGTAAAAGAGTTGGGAATGACTTCATGTGCAATAACGGATCATGGAGTAGGATATGGACTGGTCGAATTTTATAATGCCTGTAAAAAAGAGGGCATAAAGCCTATTCTTGGCTGTGAAGTGTATATGGCCCCTGGAAGCCGCTTTGAAAAATCAAAGGATAGTGGAGATAAAGCATATTCCCATTTGATCTTACTGGTAAAAAATGAGATTGGATATAAAAACCTGTGCATTTTAATCTCAAGGAGTAACACAGAAGGTTTTTATTACAAGCCACGTATTGACTTTGAACTACTGAAAGAACATCATGAAGGATTGATCTGTCTATCTGCATGTATCGCCGGTGAACTTCCGCAGGCAATTATTCATGAAAATTATGAGAAGGTAGAAGAGATCATTAAAAAATATCAGGATTTATTCGGACAAGATTATTATTTTGAAATCCAGAATCACGGAATCCGCGAAGAGCAGCTTGTCGCAACAGAACTGGTAAAGTATTCCCGCAAGTATGGAATTAAACTGGTATGTACCAATGACAGCCATTATGTCTATTCAGAAGATAAAGAAGCCCATGAATGGCTGCTATGTCTTCAGACCGGTAAGACAATGGATGATCCGGGCCGGCTCGTTTACCATGGAAACTATTCCATAAAATCAGAAGCCGATATGAGAGCTTTATTCCCTTCCCTGCCGGAAGCTTTTGATAATACCATGGAGATCTCTGATAAATGTAATTTTGAATTTAAGTTTGGCGAGTACCGGATGCCAACCGTACATATTCCGGAAGAATATGGGACCGATTTTTTTCGATATTTAAGTGATGAAGCATGGAAGGGATATGAATGGAGATATCCGGAAGGACATCCAGAGCGTGAGCAGGCAAGAAAGAATTTGGAATACGAATTATCGGTAATCAATCAGATGGGATTTGCAGAGTACTTTCTTGATACAAGGAAAACCGTACTTTATGCTAAGGATCATGGCATACCGGTTGGCCCCGGACGCGGATCTGCTGCAGGAAGCACGATGTGTTATTGCCTAAATATTACCGATATTGACCCAATACGATATGGACTTTTGTTTGAACGCTTTTTAAATCCAGAACGTATATCCATGCCAGATATTGACGTAGATTACTCTTATAATTATAAAGATGCTATCGTAGCATTTGAAGCAGAAAGTAATGGCAAGGATCATTTTGCCAAGATTCAGACATTCGGACGGATGAAAGCAAAAGGTGTTCTGCGTAACTGTGCCAGAATAGCCGGATATTCTCCTTCCATCGGGGATACCTTTGCTAAAATGATTCCGAATGAAATTAATATGACTTTGGCCAAAGCATATGATGTCAACCCTGATCTGAAAAGATATCTGGAAGAAAATCCGGAATATGAGAAATTATGGGATATTGCAAAGAAACTGGAAGGAACCATAAAGTCTGTAGGAACTCATGCCTGTGGACACATTCCTACACCGGTGCCTTGTGAAGAACTCTTTCCGGTATCTGTAGATCAATCAAGTGATTATTTGGTTTGCCAATATAATATGGTAGAGGCAGAGCATTTAGGAAACCTGAAAAAAGATTTATTGATGCTGCGCAACCTCACCGTTATTGATATTGCACACCGATTGATTAAAGAACGTCACGGCATAACTATTCCCTACTGGACAGAAGAGATTCTTAATGATAAAGAAACGCTTAAGATGATATCCCGTGGTGAGACAGACGGTGTGTTTCAGCTTGAATCAAGTGGTATGAAATCTTTTATGAAAGAATTGAAACCGGATTGTTTTGAAGATATTATTGCGGGTGTATCTTTATACCGTCCAGGACCAATGGACTTTATTCCGAAGTATATTAAAGGAAAACAGGATCCGTCCAATGTAACCTATAAGACTCCGATGCTTAAGCCTATACTTGAAGCGACATATGGCTGTATTGTTTACCAGGAACAGGTCATGCAGATTGTAAGATCTCTGGCAGGATTCTCCATGGGGCGGGCTGATCTGGTCCGAAAAGCAATGTCAAAGAAGCAAGAGGCCGTCATGCAAGAGGAAGGGCAGCATTTCATCTATGGAGATGAGGAGCTGCAAATTAAAGGATGTATTCACAATCAAATTGCTGAAGAGACAGCTATAAGCATTTACAGCGATATGAGTGATTTTGCAAAGTACGCTTTTAATAAATCACATGCTGCCTGTTATGCGGCTATTGCTATGCAGACCGGATTTCTGGCATGCCATTATTTTATTGAATTTATGGCAGGTCTTTTATCCTCTGTTATGGACAGCGTGGAAAAGCTTATCCTTTACCTGAATATATGCAGACAGAGAAATTTGAAGGTACTTCCCCCGAATATCAATCGATCCAATAAAGAGTTTTCCATTGAAGGTGGTTGCTTGCGATATGGTATGATGGCCATTAAAGGAATTGGGGGAAATATACTGAATACCCTCATGGAGGAACGTACTGCCAATGGCGAGTATAAGTCAATTACGGACCTGATTAACCGTAATCCGGGAATTAAGAAAAATGAAATGGAAGCATTAATTTATTCCGGATCTCTCGATTGTTTTAAATTCAATCGTCACACGTTGATTGAAAGTTATCCCAATATATTAAGCGGAATCAAAAGTGAACGAAAAACGCAGATTGAAGGACAGATTTCCTTATTCGATTTCGTAGAGGAAGAACCAAAAGAGAATATGATTGAAGTTCCGGAATATGACCAACGTACCGTTCTCGATAAGGAAAAGGAATCCATTGGATTTTATGTATCTGGTCATCCATTGGACGAATACAATCAGTATATTGAAAAAAAGGTATCTACATACGCTTTTGATATTGCAATGGATGAAGAAGAGGAAAATGATGAAGGGCAGATGAACGAACCTGCTTCTAACAAGGCAAGTTTGCTGGCATTGAACGAGCAGACGGCAACCATGGTTGGGTTATGTACTGTTGCAAAAAAGATTTTTACAAAGAAATCCAACCGGCCCATGATGTTTTTAACCATGGAAGACATGACAGGTAGTTTTGATGTGGTTGTTTTCCCGGATACTTTTGAAAAATTTGCGTCAATTCTTAAGGAGGGCAGCCGGCTTTCCATAAAAGGTAAACTCAGTATTGATGATGCAAAATCTTCACTGATTGCAGAAGATATCATTGATCTTGATACAGCTCCACGTACCATATGGATACGATTAAAGAGTCGAGAACAAAATCTTTCAGAAGTACAGTATATTAAAGGAATATGCGCCAAACCTTCTATAAAGCATGATATGGTGAAAATCTATTACTCTGAAGAAAAGGTAACTGATCTGGCAGCATGGAGTAATAACAAAGAAATTATGGATTCCTTATATAAGCGGTTTCCGAAAGAAGACGTAAAAATAACCATTTAATTACTTTACAAATATAGAAAAATATATTAATATTGATGTATAAAGTTAATAAATAAATACGTCAAAAATTAGGCAGTTATCATTATTGGTAGCTGCCTTTTTTGCGTGCAAAAATTCAAGGAAAAGGAGGGTAGATTTTCAATAACTCACTAACAAAATTTTGGTTGAAAAGAAAGAGGTAAAAGAATGATTAATAAGGTAATTGATGAACTTGAAAAAAGAGGCTATAAGGCAGAAACAAAGGTTATAAGTAAAGACGGAATTGAAAAATCAGGTATTATTATTGGCGAAGGAACAATTCGACCAATTATATATCCGTCTTTTAAGGATGGCGTATCTGTAAATGATATCGTAGATGAAACTATCGAATCGTATAAGCAATTTGAACGATCCAAAAACTTTAGTTTTAACCTGCGTCATGTAATGTCATGGGATTATGCAAAAGATCATCTGACGTTATGCCTGCGGAGAAAAACCACGGAAAATATCTTAAAACAGGATTTTCTTGATCTGGAAATATATGTAAGAGTTTTGCTACCAGAAGATAGACGCAATCCTTTTAGACACGATTCAGTATCTTCTTATGTGGTCAAGCCTGGCTTTTTCCCTGATATTGAGGAAGAAGAAATTTTCAACAGAGCTTTTCAAAATTTAAAGAAAGATGCGATGGTGAATGATATGGTAAAAACCATGATGGAAACTGGACTTTCTATGGAACTAATTCAATCAATGGGGTTAATGCCAGCAATCCCAATGATTGTGATCAGTAACAAAACAAAATTCTATGGTGCAAGTGCAATCTGTGATACGGAAATATTGGGTGGACTTGCCAGAGATTATGAGAGTAATCTTCTGATCATTCCATCAAGTATCCATGAATGTATTGTAATTCCAATTAATCAACTGGATATGGAAGTAGAAGAGGCCACAGAAATAGTTAAGGCAGTGAATACAACGGAAGTTCCAGAAGAAGAGATTCTAAGTGATCATGTTTACATTTTTAATAGGGAAACCAGTAAAATCACTTGGTAGAAAACAATTCAAAGGCGTTGATTAAATTCAACGCCTTATATATAAGGAAGGAAAAATGATTATGAAAACAATGGAAGTATTGGAAAAAAAACTTAATGAAGCAACCGTAAAATCGATCAATTGCATAAACAAGATGGCTGAATTGGTTGTGAAATTGAATCCACTGAACGTACAGAGTAAATACATTACCTGCCGGGAATGCGGATCTAAGTTGAGTGTAGAGCATATGAAAAGCCATGTGGTCGGTGTGTTGAGATTAAGATGTCCTGTGTGCAATAGTAAAACTGCGCTTTATAGTGCAACTGCAAATTCCAGACTGGAAGCTGCAGGTAAAAAACTTGATGCAGCGCGGAGAAATGTTGATGCCTGCCAGAAAGCACTTGATAAAGCACAGGAAAATGCGCCAAAGAGAACGCCACAGGAAGACGGAATTCGTGAAGTAGAAGACCGGCTGGAAATTATCTACAGCCAAAATAAGACTCCTGATTTTATAGAGATCAAGGGTGAAATTGGTGGAGATATGCTTTGCTATCGCGTATATAACGACGGTAGCATATGTGAAAAATAAGATATTGGAGGAATTTGCAATGGGAATCACAAAACAGACATTGAGAGAACTGTTATCCAAAGGAACCACTTTGGAGTCGATATTTGAATTTAAGGAAGGCCAAAACTGTCTTATTTTTAAGGCAGAGAAATTTAAGGATACCGAGGATATTATCTACATCCCGGATATCACCTTAAATGAAATAGAAGTAACAAGACCTCTTGATGCTGAAGGAATTGACCATGTTATTCAGCATTGCTGCAATGGAAAAGATTTTATTAACGAATGCAGAGGTAATGAACAACTGGCTGAAGCTCTCTTTGATTTTGATGACTGGCAGAATCCATGTCTTCAGGATATTCTGGATGGTTATGATGAAGAAGAATTTCAGGAGGATTATGGATGTTCTCTGAGCTTCTATCAGATGCCAAAATATGTCATCATCACAAAGAACCAGGTATATGAAAGCGAACCGGAGAAAATTGTAGAAGAAATTGTAGAAGAACAGGAAGAGAAAAGAAAACTCCTGGGATTAGATGGAGATCATTATGTATGCCATTTCTTTGATTCTCCTTATTCTAACGATTTTACGGAAGAAACCAGCATTGAGAACGCCATCCAGCGTCTTGCAATCAAGGATGGGTACGACATGGTTCAATTCCAAAATGGTAACTACGGTTTTGTTGCTTATTACAATGGAATCGTTAATGGATTTGAGATTATAGGATGATTATCGGATAAGGAGGGAAGAAAATGAGTATTAGCATTTTTCCAACGATAACAGAAAAAATACAGTGTTTGTATGAAGATTTTGCATTCCTGAATGGAGATGTGAAGTATAAAGAAGACATTCCCTGTATCTGCGGTTACTATGGCCGCGCCTGTAGGCATATGAATGATATGGCTAATTCTGTATTATGCACGAACTGCCTTCTTTCAAATTTCGCATCAGTTGTCGAAGCAGCAGAAGAATACTGTAAATTAAAAGGATGCAAATTACAGGAATTAAATAAGAATAGCTGCGAGGAAATTCATGTAGAGCTCCAGAATAAGGTTGTTCGGGTAAAGATAGATTTTATCGAAGATGTTATTAATTATCTGAAGCAAAGGGAATCTACATATCAGAATTTTTACTTTGCGTTTGGTTCTGATCGAGGATTTCCATATCAATACGGATATCTGATTGTGCAGGCGGCTAATATGCCAGATGCAGTCAGAAAATTCAGAAAAGATTATCCGGATCGATATGAAAACTGTTTAAACTGCGCATTTGTATACACACAAGAGCAGTGGAATAAACTTTCATCGGATATGGGAAAATGTCACAAAGTTATTTGATGATGTTTGAGGGTTGGTGCTACCAGCCCTCTTTTAACAGGAGGGAAGTATAATGGCAAGAATAATGGCAAGAGTTAAATGGTTGGATGAAGAATGCAATATCTGTGGTTGCCGGTTAAATAGCTGGGATGCACGACTTTCTAAAGCACTTGCTTATAAAAACAAGGTATGTGAGAAATGCATTGCCAGGGAATACGATATGGATGTGGATGCGCTTCGGAATAAAATGGAGGATTTCTTTGGAATACGGCCATGTCAGGGAATATGAGGTGAGGTATGGAAAAATATAATAATCTTACAAGAAGGCTTCTGGATGAAGGGTATACCGCAGAAAATTATCCAAAGGATAAGGTCCATATTGCAGGTGGCTGTTATTCCCAAAATGGTAATCCGTTAGACAACATTTATGGTGGTTTTGAGTATAACCGCATTTACTGTGATGCTTTTACTTATAAGACCGGCTGCGGAATGTATGTGGTCGGTAAGAATGTGATAGATAGTATGGGTTTTTGTGGAGAAGAATGGTGTCATGAGAATGACAATCCAGTTATCCGGTGTCCGTATGATAAGCCTAACTGTCCAATGAATGATGAACGGCTTCAGGGCATGTTTGGCGGTGGAAGCTGTATTCAGTGCTTTTGTGTCTGCCATAAAACAGAAGAACACTACGATTATGAGAATAGCTTTGAAAAAGAAGAAAAGAAACGTCAGGAAGAAAAGAACCGGAAGTATCAGGAGTATGCTGATGTTCATAACGGAAGAATCTGCAGCAGGCATATGATTTATAACGAGCGTACACGGGAATGGCATATGAATTATGAGCCGTATTCCTGCGCTAAAATGTGTTATTCACAGAATGGTTATTGCCCTGTACTTGGTCGGGAGCTAAGTAAAAAGCGTGGGAATGTATATTATGATCTGAAAACCAGCGGCACCGTAAAACAGCAGGAAGAGCAATGTTCAATGTTTGATGGAGAACAGTGGACGCACATAGAAAAAGGCATGAGAGTGTTTGACAAGCCTTGCAGCATGGATATCTGTGAAGCATTTGTAAAAGTGCAGAGTGATAAGATCCTACACGATTATGAGGTCAATCATTCTACGGAATATATGTTTGATAAGAGCTTCAAAGCGGAGATCCTGAATATACGAGCTGAATCAAAACCGAGTCGGGATCTGATACAGGATCTGCAGGATATCAAGGACGGAATAACCATTGTTCATGCTTCAGATTCTGAAAAGAGGATGAAGGAGCAGAAGAAGGAAAGGCGTAAACTTGCACAACAGAAGAAAATCGCAAAACTGGAGAAAGTCCTCATTGATGTCGGATATGAGAATCTGGAACCATACAGTATGAATCGTGTCCATGCGGATAAGTGGCTGGATCCGGAACGGTTGGAGGAGTTGGAGCAGCTTCGACAACAGAAAATAAAAGAGGAACAGGAGAAGCCGGTACAACTTAGCCTGTTTGATATGTAATTTGAGTTTAGAAAAGCGTTTAGATTATTCCATTTGGAAATCTGAACGCTTTTTTATTGCAGAAATATTTCCAACTTTTACATTTACAAATCGTATTTAAAATGATAAGATTATCACATAAAGTAAATAAAAATAATCGTCAGAAATATAGGCAGTTACAAAACCGAGCAGGTTATGTAACTGCTTTTTTGACGTTCAAATATATATCAATAACGGAAAGGTGGGTAGATGTTTTACTACATAACAAATATTTTAAGATAGAGGATGATGATTAGAACTTGGTAACAGAAGTAAAAAATCTTATATCAGAAAGAATGGAGGAAAATGTATGAGCACAAGAGCAATTATTGGAATTAGAAACGAAGACGGTACAATTACCGGTGGATGGCAGTGGAATGATGGTATGGGACTCATCTCGTTATTGAGGAAAGAGTTTGATACTGTAGAGAAAATTCAGGAACTTATTAGTAACGGAGTCTGGAATAATATTGCAGGTCCCCATGATAAACAGGAAATCAAACAGTTTATGGAATGGGCTAACAGGCAAGGCAGTGATTACAGTGTGGTTCCGGTTGGAAGATGTTTTCTTCTGAAGGAAGAACCTTGCGACAACGCCGCTTTCTGTTTTGGTGATGAAGAAGGTATTACGATCAATTCTGATGGTTCCATGACGTTTGCAAATTTTATTACTGCGAATAGTCAGGATATTAATTATATGTATTTGTTCAATCCCGTGACAAATACATGGAGAACGTATACCTATCAAGACAAAACGTTTTAGTAAAGAATGGAGAAAAATCAATGGAGAAAAAAACAGAATTAGACCGTATCTTGTCAGAGGTACGGAAACAAATGCAATGCACGGTGTTATCATACCCAGAAAGAGATCCTGTTGGATTCAAATGGGGTGATCCGGGATATAATGGGAACTGCTCTGGTAAGGTTCCGTTGGGCTTTATTGACAAATTTGGGGCAAAAAATGTTTTTGAGATGTATGCAGGCAGTGGAACATTGTCTGATGTATGTCGAGATTATGGCATTGATTACTGTGGTGTGGACTTAAATCCTAATCCAGTAAGAGACAATATTGTCCCTATGGATTTATGCGACATGTCCCAAGATTTTCCGGTGGACATTTATGATGCAGACTTTGTTTTTCAGCATCCGGTATATCCGGGTATTAACCGGATTAAATATGCCGGTTCTGCATGGAAGGATACTGTAGGCAATCTTGCATCTAGGGATATTCAGAATATGCCTTTTAACGAAGGCATGGCAAAAATTAATCTTGCAACAATGCGTGCATACTCTGCAATGAAGCCGGGAGCATTCATGGCTATTCTGGTGGGAGAAATTCGTGCAAACGGAAAATATTTTTCCATGTATCAGAATTTAGCATTACCCGGAGAATTTTATCAATCGTATGTCAAGATGCAACATAACACATGGTCTGGTATAAATGGTAATTATTCGAAGAGTATGAGAGCGTTAACTGGTCACGAAATGATTGCAGTTATTCGTAAACCTTCTGGTTATGAAATTGCATATGTAGTACCAAAACAATATGTGATGGATATACGAGATAGTAAAACTGCAACCTGGAGAGATGTGGTAATTGCCGTAATCCGTAAATTGGGCGGCACTGCATCATTGAATAATATTTACTCTGAAATAGCAGGACATAAAAAATGTGAAACAAATTCACATTGGAAAGAAAAGGTACGCCAAACATTGCAAATGAGTTGTAAATCTGTTGAACGTGGCGTATGGACTTTATCAGCAGCATAATAGAGAGGATAGAAAAATGGACAATATCAAATATCATGAATATGGAAAAGAATATGACTACGGAGAGGATCACATACTGACAAATAACTGGGATCCAGACAGAGATTATGGAAATGAGTATGTAAAGGTTTATTTCAATATTGATACACCTACATATAAATGGAACCTACATGGAGTATCATGGTCATGGAGCTCAGATCAGGACAGAAACGCATGGAAACAGGAAGCAAGTGCATTGATTTCTTCTTTTGCTATTCTGGAAGACTGCGGTTATGCTGTGGAACATAGCAGTGACAAACGAGCATACCTTTATGCTCATCCACATCAGATCAGTGGTGTCATCAAGAAAAATGATGTCAAGAAAGTAGCTGAAGCAATCGCTGGTATGAAGTTATCAACTATGCGTTGGGTAGATATTCGGGAAACGGTATATGTCATTTCTGATGAAGAATACGAAGTATACCTTTGCAGCAGAGATGAAGAGATCCGAAACGAATTATTCAAGGCGTGTCGTACATCCAGACGGAATTTGTATGTTCGTGCTGATGAAGTACGCTGCGTACTCGCCGAACGTTTTCGTATACCAAGACTTGGTATTAAGATGGACACCCTCTACGATTCAGATCAGACGGGTCAACACATATCCAAAATGATGAAGCAGATGATCGAAGAAGGACTTCTTGTAGAAAGTCTGTATCGGGATCAGATGTTGGTAAGAAGCATTAATAAGACGGAGCAGAAGACAAAGAAGATTGAATGTCCGATTGGCGCGTAAAAAGGATGAAGAAGGGCTGATATTTCGGTCCTTCTGACTTAGAAATGGAGAGATTATTATGATGTGTGATGTCAAATTCAACACAAAAGAAAAAGCTGAAGAGTGCTTTAACCGTCTTGGAGATCGGGCTGTAGGTATCTGGTCGGTTTCCTATAAAGGTATACTATACGGATGGTGGGTACACTATTGGCATGTTGGAGGTAGATTATGAAATTCGAGTACTTTGCAACACTGAAAGACGGTTATAGACCAGTTATGGAATTGACAGAAGAAACCGATGTGCGGTTTGTTGTAAAAGCAAGCTGTCGAGTTAATGCTGACAGGATGGTAAAGGCAATACTGAAGGATTGCACGAATATCCAGGATATTTCTGGTGTATGCATTGAAGAATAAACAAGTAAATATGAGTTTCATAGAAGGATTGGAGGACACTATGAATATATATGATGGGTGCGAATCAAATAAGGAAATCATTTATGGTTTTACTACACTTGATTTTTACGATAAATTGGAAAAGCGACAAAATGAAATTTTATCACAAGGAAAGAAGGTTGTGTTTGTAGAATCAAATACAAGTGTTCATTCAGGTGCAAGAGTTGTTATATATTCTGATAAAATTCCTGAAATCATGCAGAATTATAAACACAGATACGTCAAGATCAATGGAAAATGGACAAGAAATAGTCTTCTTGGATATTGCGATTGCTGCGGGATGTATGCAGAACTTATATGCTTAAGTAACAAAGGAAGTACATGTGAAAATTGTTCAGACTTGGATTTCTAATGAAACTAAGATTTCTTAGGAAAGGAGTGAAGCGAAATGATAACGGAAAATATACGAAAACAATTAGCAGATTACAGAAAGCATGGTAAGAAACTCAAATATCTTATCAATTATCTCATGGGGTTAATTGAGGACGAAGATGATTTCGAGAAGATTATATTAAGAGAAATGAAAGCTCTTGCATTCAATGAGGATGAAATTGTTGAATGTCTGGAATATGATTTCGGATTGGATATGAGTTGGCATCCAATGAGTGTAAACTATGAAAAGTAAGTGATGATATGGCAAAAGCCAAAAGAGAATGGCTTCATTATTGAAACGAAAGCTGTATCAAAAATGGCATTACCAGTGAAGAAAGCGAATGCAAAGTACCATACAAAAATGCGGAATTATATCGCATTACTGAGTAATTACTAAAGAGAACCATGGCTTTTGCTGTGGTTCTTTTTAGATCCCCAAAATAATATTTACAAAAAGGGAATAATAAACTATAATGAACATATATCGTAAATAAAATAATCGTCAGAAAATAAAGCAGTTATCAACCGGCAGTTGGTAGCTGCTTTTTTGACGTTTAAAAAAATTTTTAAAGGAAAGGTGGGTAGATTTCATATGTATGATATTGAAAAAATGAAAACAGCAAAACAGCATCAAATGGAGCGTAGGGAAAAGATAAGAAAAATTGTCAATCGGATTTTAGTATATCCTATTGATATAGCGGTTTTAAAGGCTGCATCCGTATTATATCTTGTCTTATTGCAACCTTATGTGTACCAGATGACAGAGAATGATCTGGATGGCAGTCAAATTAATACGATTATAAGTATTATTTGTACGCTTATCCTTTTCATCAAAAGAAAGGACATGGAGGAATGATGAATGACAATTAATCAGATTATAAAAGCAGGAAAGCTTGTATCCGAAGTGGATCAAATCAAAAGAATTTCCTGTGTAAATGTAGGTTTTACAACAAATGACTGGAAAGCGGATGAGACACAGTTTCATGTTCATAATCTGTTATGCAGCAATGGAACATTGGAACTGAGTAATTTATTTTCCTCTCTGGCAGAGGAATTAGACACAAAGCCAAATTATGTAAATTACCTCACAGTTGTTGCAAGTGCAGACACAGAGGAAGAATTAGAAAGGATGGGATTTTAATGAATTTATCAGAAGAAACCAAGCATATTAAGATGGTGAATGAAGTAAAGGAGTTATTTGAACGAACTCCGGAAGGACAGATTGTTGATTCGGATACGATTTTGAAAGATCTTATGGATAATTCTTCCTTTGAGGAAACCGGATTATCAACGGAGCTTTTAGATATTTATCTGAAAGCAAAGGATCGCGAATCTATTGAAAACTTATTCTATACCTTCACCGGTATGGAATTCGAGAAGTATCTTGAAAAGTGCATTTCTGAAACCACAAGACCAATAGAAAGCATTGTAGCATTTGACATCGCATGGGACGCAGACGAAGAAGACGTTGATCTTCCTTCACTGGTTGTCGTTCCAAGAGAACAGATCCCAGAAAGATTGTTTGGCATGTATTCTGAAACATTATCAGATGAAGATGTATCTGAAATATCTGACAATGTTTCAGATTGGCTTTCTGAAAAGTATGAATTCTGTCATGACGGTTTTCTCATTGATTATTCAGGAAATACTCTAAGAGAGTATCTGGAGAATAAATTCGCAACTGCTTCTGATGAGTATGATGATGAGTCCGTTTTCTATATGGATCTCATTGAAGCAGGAATTACTGTAGAGCATGTTCGTGAAATTATGGGTAATACAATAGCAGATACTATGCAGATGTTTTGTGAAGAACACGGACTATTATAGTTAAACCATACGAAAGGCGAAATAGAATATGAATAATTTAAGGAGAAAAATAGCAACAGGTGGTGTGGCAGCGATTGTAGTCATTGTAATTTTAACAATATGTTATGGACTTAGTTGGATTGTAACATGCGGAATCATTAAATTGATTACCATGTGTTTTGGATTAACATTCAGATGGTCTATTGCAACTGGTATCTGGCTGATTATCTGTATTTTGGAATCAATCTTCAAGAAATAAACTTGTAGAGAAGGAGAAAAAGTATGGCATCAATATGTGATTTTGCGCTTAAAAATATCAAAGAATTTGTAGGAGAAGAAGGTTATGGATTAACGGCTTCTATGTATCTTCATGGTAAAAGAATTGGATCCTATGCGGATCATGCAGATGGATCCCCTGAAATAGTGTCTTATATATCTGATGAGGCAGAAAAAGAGATGATGAAATTAATCGTCTCTTATGCAAAGGATCATCCGAATTCTTATATCGTTGACATGTATTTAGCAGATCCAAAGCGATACGAGGAAGATTGTGAGAGGTTCAAAAAAGATTATCCATACATTCCAGATGATGATATTACAGTTGAATCCATGTCCAGTAACTCAATTGTATATATTGTTGAAGATTTCCTCAAATTAAAGGAATCTGAGAGACTGTATAAACAATATGTAAAAAAAGGATATCGAGCAATTTCCTTAAAGGGGCATCAGGTGACCGCATATCCCAATAATTGGTCTGATGAAAAAATAAAGGAAGAAGCAAAGGATCAAAAAATTTTTTCATCCTTGGATGATTTTATTATTGCGTAGAAGAGAAGGGCGTTTGGATAATATCCGGACGCTCTTTTCTTGTCAAAATACAAAAATATGATATAATAAAAGAGAGGAAAACAAATGAAGAAAAAAGGAACATTATCCATAGAAATAGACAAAATCACACAATGCCTTGAAGATATCGACGGAAATCAATTAGAAACGATTGCATATAAAATAGAGGATGTTAATACCTTAAAGGGATATACTAAGAAAACTGGTTGGTATGTAAATTGGGCGAAATTGTATAAAGAGTATAATATTTTTGCCCTTGCATTGTCAAACTCTCCATCTGTTTTTCAAGGTTTAGTTGCAACCAAAAATTTTATGGAAGCAGGAGTAACCTTGCTGCATTGGGCTGTTGCAAATCCTAAGAACAATCTACAAATATCAAAAACAAAAGAATACTATGGAGTTGGCGGTCATCTTTTTGCGATAGCATTGCTCGAATCTTTAAAAGCCGGTTTTGGCGGTGTGGTCATCGGCCATCCAGCAGACAAAAAATTGTATGAGCATTATATTGAAAGTCTTGGAGCAAAAGATTTTACCAGTTCTGCTCTTGCAAGAAATTATGAGTACACAATCATTTTGGAAGGAATGGAGGCGAGAGAACTTTATGAAAAATACACTTTTAATGAAGTTAAGACAGAAATATCATAAAAATCCATATGTAAAAACCTCATTTCCGTATAATATGAGAGATGCGATTAAATATGCAGAATCGAAAGGAAAAAGAGTTTATCAACTTACGGATGATGAGTTAAATTTATTTCTTCTTCCAAAGAATAAAAGATTATATTAATGTCAATTTAAGAGGAAAAGAGCATTGGAATATTCCCGAATATTCCAATGCTCTTTTTTTTGAATCATTAATCTTTACAAGAATAATCTTTACAAAAATGAAAAATCAAAGTATAATTTATTCATATAGTAAATATAACATACGTCAAGAATTAGCAGTTGTCACTTAGGCAACTGCTTTTTTGCGTTTAAAAACAAATAGGAAAGGAGGAAAGACAGTTTTATCAAACTAAAAAGGTCTCATTTATTTCACTAAACAGGAGGAATTTATGAAATATGTAAAAACAACCCGAGGTTTAATACCTTTGGACGATTATCTTGAAATCTGTGCTATGCAGCATGGATTTCATTGTTATGAAGAGTTGAAAGAAGAGGGATATTCTATTGAAATACCCGAATCTGACATTATCGAAAAAGGAGGAAACGCATGCTGTTTATAGATATGGACGGAACTTTAAATTATTTTGAGAAAGCATCCTCGTTGGAGGAAATCACCTCGGAAGGATATTTCCTTTCCAGAAGTCCCATTATGACTGTAGTAAGTGCAATACGTTTCCTGGCAACAAAAAATCCTGAGAAAGTATGCATTCTTTCATCAGTCTTTCAGGACAATCACAGTATTCCTGAAAAGGAAGCCTGGCTAGCAATGTATATGCCAGAGATAGAAAAAGCTATTTTTGTACCATATGGGACATCAAAAGCAAAATTTATTGAGGATATTCTTGGAAGAAATCTCAACAAGAATGATTTTCTGCTTGATGATTTTTCTAAGAATCTTCACGAATGGTCCGGAACGGGTATCAAGCTATATAACGATTTCAACGGCACAAAAGGAACCTGGACTGGATATAGTGTCCATTACAACTGTAGTCCGGAAGTGATTGTCAATACGATCTTAGGCGTTATGACTATGATCGCTGCATAGGGAGGATAGGATGAAATATTATGTTAAAGCAACAGATGTAAATGGATGTGTTTGGTGGTTACATTGCATTAATGAATACACCGGACCATGTTACCGGTCAAAGCCTTCTGTTATCACGAACAAGGCAATGGCTCAAAAGCAGATCCGGTTATCTGACCATAACAAATATACGAAGTTTGAAATTTTAAACTCTGAGGAATTTTCAAGTTGGAAGGAAACATGGCTCAAAGAAATGAAGTTATTATGCTCCATATACGGTGGGGTTACTCACCGGGAAGGTAATCACCTCTATCTTTATTTGGAAGGATACCGTTTTGGACGGCCAATTGCAAATTGGTATGAAATTACCGATTTCAATAAGACAGAAATCACAGAATGGATTAAAAAGTATGTAATCAAGGAGATGTAACTATGAGATATCAGAATTTACGAGCAGATTTTATAGACAGAGACTTTTTAGATTTTACTAATGGCAGCTCTGAAGGCAATATTGTTCTCGTGACAACCGATGAATTGGTCAACATCACGAATGATATACGTCAAAAAATGGGACATACGGATTTAGTGGGAGTCGAACATGAGAATGAAGTGTATTACGACTTCTATCTTATGTTTGATAATAAGGAACAGAAAATCCGATTAGAAGCGGAATGTAATTACGGTGAAAAGGATGATAAAACATTCTACGAATTACCAATGTCAGAAGAAGAAAAGATTTCTGTTATGTGGCAATTAATCCAGATGCTGGCAGAAGAAATCTTCAATTCATAAGGAGGAATCGGTTTATGAGCAGTATCGTAAATAAAACAGATTTTATAAATCCTAAATGGAATTCATATGATCAGACAGTTGCAAAAGCGCAGCTTTCCAATTTCGGATGTATCTTTCTTGATGAATATGGATGTCCAAATGATAGATTTATCACAGAATTACCGGATGATATCGAAGATATTTGTCAAGGAATTCTGTACAATTTCTGCATTATGGAGGACAATAATCACTTAAAAAAAGCATCCTGGAATGACATTGTATGCTTTTGCCATATTGATAGTGATAAGTCTCTTATTGCATTAAATGTGTTAAAAAATGGAGGTTATATTGATTATAGAGAAAAAGGAAACGGATATTGTAATTTTTCCATAACGCAAAAGGGATTGGAAAAAAGAAAACTCTATATTCAATAAAATATCGGAGGGAATATTTATGGAGAAAAAAATAGATATCCAAACCATATTACGTGATCGAATGGTTTTTATGTGTAATTCCATCTGTCACATGCTCGGTGAGGATATGACCCGATGGACCGTACTTTTAGATGAAAATGAGGATTTCCCCGCATTGTGCGGTTATGAAATCAACCATTACGATAATGAAAACGTAATCAGTTTTCAGTTAAATGTTCGAAAGAGTACCGAAAAAGGAAAATTTATCATTATCTTAACATATGCAAACAACGGAGAAAAAACAGAGTTTACCTGTTCTCTGAAATATATCGCAGGAGAATACGTTGCTTTGCATGAAGCAATAAAATCAGCTATATAAAACTGAATAACCCAAACAAACGCCCACGGGCTGCCTAGTGCTGAAAAGCCAACTAGAATACGCCCATTGGGGCGTAGATTGGAATAAAAACATGGAAAATTTTATCAATTTTTACCCTACACCCAAGGAGCTTTTGAGAAAGATTACATCCACCGTACAATGGTGGAAGATTGATGGAATTCTGGATCCAGAAGCCGGGAAAGGGGATATTGTAGATTATATTAAATCGGAACGATCTAACCTGGTGATTGATTGCATTGAAATCAATCCGGAGCTTCAGGCTACCCTTAAGGGTAAAGGATATTCCGTTATACATGATGATTTCCTTACTTTTGTACCGAAATATCATTACGACCTTATCATCATGAACCCGCCGTTTGATAAAGGAGCCACCCACTTATTGAAAGCATTATCCATTCAGAAGCATGGAGGACGAGTAATCTGTATTTTAAATGCAGAAACTCTCCGCAATCCATATACCAATGAAAGAAAGGTATTGGTAAAAGAATTGGAGACTCTGAATGCTACCATTACTTATCAGAAGGGCGAATTCGAATCAGCAGAAAGAGCAACTTCTGTAGAAATTGCCGTTGTGGATGTGGGAATTCCGCAAGAAGAGAAAGCTTCTGTTATCATGGAAAATTTGAAACAGAAATATTACCATGATGAGGAAGGAAAGGATATTACGGATTTAATTGACAATGATTATCTTGCAGCAGCCGTAACCAGATACAATATGGAGGTTGATGCAGGTATTCAGTTAATCCGGGAATACAAAGCACTGACACCGTACATTATGAGCTCAATGAAAACAAATCCATACACCAAACCCGTTTTACAGATGAAACTTGGTGAACATGATGATTTGTCGGAATCAAAATATGTACGCCGCATCCGGAATAAGTATTGGAGTGCTTTGTTTAATGACGAGCGTTTTACTGGTCCGATGACAGGTGATATGTGTACCTCATATCGGGAAAAGGTTAATGAATTGGAACAATACGACTTTTCTATTGCCAATATCAAAGAATTGCAGATCCAGATGTGTGGTTCTCTTGTATCTGGTATTGAAGGATCTATCATGAAATTATTTAATGACCTGTCTTTCCGGTATTCCTGGTCAAGTGAATATGATTCCAATATTCATTATTATAACGGATGGGCCTCAAATAAGGCTTGGTATGTAAATAAGAAGGTTATTCTTCCTGCACACGCATGGAGTGATATTTGGAAAAAGATGGAGTATCGTTATTCAATATCCGAGAAATTTATGGATATAGAAAAGGCATTTAACTACCTCGCTGGATGTCCAGGAGCGGATATTCATCTCGGAAGAATTCTGCAAGTTGCAGAAAATAACCAGCAGACCAAAAACATCCCCTGTAAGTACTTCGACCTTACTTTTTACAAGAAGGGAACGGTACATATTACATTCAAGGATATGGATCTGCTGAAAAAGCTGAATATCTTTGGAGGTAAAGGAAAGAATATGCTGCCGCCCAGATATGGAAAAGTTCCATATGAGGATATGACAGCGGAAGAAAAAGCAGTTGTAAATGAATTCGATGGAGGAGCGGAAGAATACATGAAAGTGTACCTTCAGAGAGATAAGTTTATTGTTCAGAATCCCATGGATTTATTATCGTTGCCTGAAGCAGTGTAGGAAACAGTATCCAGCCGGTAAAAGGAATGATTGGAGGAAAAGATGTATTGTGTAGTTATAAGTAAATTCTTAAATAGTAATTATATGCTAAGACATATAATTTATGACATATCTCCAGAAGAGGATATGTCCAGTATAAAAGAGAAATATTATAAGGATTACTGTAAAACGGATACAGACACTTTTTACTTATGTGAAAATCAACAAGAAATAGACGAATTACTTAAAAAAATAATGAAGCGATGATTTCATCAGAAGAATGGAGGAATGAACTATGTTTAACTTATGTACGGGACATTATATGAATTATTATAATGAATATGGAATGGATTTGTTTATTATTATCAACGAGGGAAATGGAGAAGCAACAACTCCATTAGATGTTGCAAAACTACACAAGGCAGAAGAGATTTGTGAGAAATATGTAAAAAACGAACCTATAGACAAGAATGCTTTGCAATATGAATTAGAAAGAGTATTTGAATATGGTGTTCAAATATATCTTGTAAGTGAGTTTAAATAATAACACGAAAACAGTAACCAGCCGGTTTTATACCGGCTGGAAATATATGAAACAAGAGTTTCTTTGTCAGAATGGAGGAGTATGTATGTGTGATTTAATTGAATGTAGAGGATGTAAACGCAAATCTGATACAGAAGTAGAAAAGCTATGGGAAGAATTGAAAGATGTTCTTTTTATAGAAGATTCAAACTCAGGGGATAGCTGTGAGTTAGTTCTTGCAAGTGATTGGCAAGGCTGGAATAAGGGAACTACAAGAGATGAAATTTGGAGATGGTTCAATCAACATTATTCAAAGGGTTTGGAGGGATTGTTATGAGTAAATGGAAAGAAGATTGACGGCTATTTTGGTTATGGAGTCGATTCTCCACAGAATTTAGCTGATACAATTATGGATATCTGTATAGAATACAATGTCCAAGAATAAAAGGTTGAGTTATTGGGTGATATTGTATAAAATATAGCATATAAAGTCGGAGGTACAAACATATGAATAATACGATCATTTTACTTAAGGGTGAATTGGCATACTCTGTATCAGAATACAAGGAATTCACTAAAGGAGATACAATCTGGGGAAACGATAGCAATCCCACAGAATTAAAAAGATGGGACATCAGCCAAGTCAAAGAAGCGAAAGCGGAACTTGCAAAATATAACTGTTCGTATACTAGAGCCACTGCCTTATATTGGGTTGAGGAGTATGCGTTGGAATATTGCGAATGTGACGAGGACGGAGAATTTGTTCAAGGAAGCGATTTTGATTTAGCAGAAGAAAGAATGGAACAATAGTTTCATAAACGAAACAGTATCCATCCGTTATATTTGGTTGAAGTTATGTGTGATTATGGAAGAACGCCAGCATGAAGTTGGCGTTCTTTTTTTGAATAAACGTATCATTTATTGTACATATAATTGCTAATGTACTCTATTAGTGAATATCATTGTTGACATAGTACACCTTTGGTGTATAATAAAATCATAAAATATTCTATTATGGGGTACGAAATGAAAAAAACAATTTTATCAATTTTCTTGTGCTTTATATTGTTTATAACCTTATTTCAAAGTGATTGGGTTTCAAGTCATATTAATACTGATGAGATAGCAAATGAAGTAAATGAGAAAATAGAACAATATATAGAACAAAATTCTTCTGAAAGATCTGATACATTTATCGAAAAAACAGCTGATAAAAAAAATAATTCAGATTTATCTATAGTGGCGGGAGAATGCCAGATACATTTCATCAACGTAGGACAGGCTGATGCAACTCTTATTATCTGCAATGATAAGGCTATGCTAATTGATGCCGGTTCTAATGATCAAGGTACTTATGTTCAGAATTATCTTCAAAAACTAAACATTACAGATTTGGAATACGTCATCGGAACTCATCCGGATGAAGACCATTATGGTGGTTTGGATGTTATCATCACAAAATTTAACTGTAAAAAAGTGCTCTTATCACCTTTTTACAAGGATACTGCTACAGTCAGTGATGTCTATTCTGCACTCAAATATAAAAACATTGAACCAACAGAAATTATAGTTGGAAATACTTACTCACTTGGGGATGCTTCTTTCGAGATATTAGGTCCAGTACAAGAATATGACAACGCCAACGATTCTTCTATTTGCATAAAATTGATTCATGGCAGCAACACCTTTTTATTTATGGGTGATGCTACAGAGGTAGCAGAAGCGGATATTTTAGCATCAGGAATAGATCTCCATGCAGATGTTTATAAAGTATCTCATCATGGTTCCTACACATCTTCATCTGAAGCTCTTTTGCAAGCCGTAAAGCCAACATATGCCGTAATCAGTTGTGGCGAAAACAACTCTTACGGACATCCTCATGCCGGTCCTTTAAACAGAATGAGACAAATGGGGATCCAGTTATATCGAACAGATGAGCAAGGAACCGTAATTGTAACTTCTGATGGAAACTCTCTAACTTGGAACTGTTCGCCATCGGATACCTGGCAGGCTGGCTAGAATAATATTTTGAAAGGATTGCATTTGACAAGTCGAGAAATGAAAAAGGAAAACGGCAGGAAAGAATTAGAAATAAAGGATAAGGAATTGTTATTTGACGCAAAAGCACAAAAGACATGGGATGACATGGCTTACATGATGCAATGGAGGAATAATAAATGCAGCGAACACCATTAAAACGTAAAACTGGTTTAAAAGCTAAAACACCGCTTAAACAATATACGCCATTAAAAGCTCAAAAGCCATTGTCGGCAAATAGTCAGTTGAGAACCGTAACTCCATTAAAATCAAAACAGAAAACCGCAAGAAAAAGAAAGGATCCGTATTTCAGTGTATTTACTGACAATATGCACCGCTGCATTATCACGGGAGCCGTAGATAACGTGGATCCACATCATATTTTTAGTGCAAGCAGAAAGGAATTTTCTGAAAAATATGGGTTTATGATTCCTTTACGCCGTGACTGGCATGAGGGCACGGAATATTCCATACATCAGGACCGGGATCTGGAATTGGAGTGGAAAATCCGATGCCAGGAATATTGGATCAATGTGCTTGGAAAGACAAAAGAAGAGTGGCTTGCCGAATGTAAGAAATGGTACGTGAAAAAAGCAGCTTAAATTGGAGGATTGTATGGGATTAACAAAAGAGCAGGTGGCAAACAAATGTAAGACTGCCGGCCTCAATGTAAAAATTGAGGACGGTGTAGTAAAGCTGATATTTGATGGAGAGAAAAAGGACGAGCAGGTTGAAGCATTTCTGCGTAAGTTGGAAGAGCTTGGATACCATAGCAGTTTTGGATACAGAGGAAAAAGCAATAGTGATAAAAATGCTTTTTCAGAAACTGCAATACCCGAAGTTCAGGAGGAATAGCTAATGAGCATTTTGGAATGTAATTACAATGAAGAGGTAACGAGAACAGTTTTTAATGGTGAAAAAGTAGATCTTGGCTCTGTTCAACTGGTTGTTTGTGATTATGACGATACTGCATGTATCCATTTATCTATAGGATTGCGCCGTCCAACACAGGATGAATGGCTGGATCTGTTCAAAAAAGATAAGGAAAATACTTATACCGAATTAATACCCTGTGTTCACAACGTTGCCTTGAAATGGTTTTTATCAAATTATTTCAAAGGTATTCCCAAAAGTATTCTTACCTGGTCTGACAATATAAGCCTAAGAAATGCGAGAAAGGCCTTTGTAGATAAATATTACCCGGGTGAATTCAACAGCATCCTCATTTCTTCAACGAGAGAAGGCAAAACGGCATGTATGTCAGCTTTAGCACAAGAACTTGAATTATCAAATGATGAAATTCTTATTATTGAAGATCATCCATCAACCCTAAATGAGGCAAAATCGGCCGGCTTTCTTGCTGTTAGCACGGCTGAAATAAATGCTTTATACATTGATTATATGTCTTTAGAGGAAAAAGGTTCTATTGAAGAAATTCCGGAATGGAAGGGAAAACAGGCTGCTATGCGGCCAAGACAAAGTGGATGCACCGATGCAAATGGAGTATTTCATCCGATTAATGGACTCGATGGTGTTCCGTATGATATTTGTCCACGCTGTGAAAAGCTAATAGTCAATCATAGCATTGGAAAACGCAGAAACTTTCCTAAATACTGTGAAAATTGCGGACAGAAGTTGGATTGGGGCAGTCAAATAGAAAATCAGGCATTGAGATTTGGTGTACTATCCACCGTAACAAACACGAATTTTCAGGAATCAGAATGACAATACAAACGCGAGGAATGCCTATGGATTTGATGAAGTTGCAGAATTAATTGCCAATGATGGATATGATATATAAGGATTTAGAAAGGAAGAATAGTCGATGAAATATATTAATGAAAATCCAACAAAAACAGAAAGATTACTTTTTGAACAATATGGTCTTTATTTAATCCGTAAAGATGAAAATTCATATAGATATGCCCCTATTCACATAGAAAATCAACATATATATCCGTCTTCTGTAGAAGTAGAAAATGATTTGGTAGAATGGGAACATGATATATTGTTTGACGTGTTTACTGAAACAGTTACACTTCATGCTATCTATGATTCCATAGGTATTGCTTTAATTCATGAAAGAATGAGGGAACTAAATTTTAATTGAACAAACTGAAATTTGCGCGTTGGAGGTGTAGAAATGACAGAGAATGAAACAAAAGCTGTAAAGTTTATCCAAAATATAAAAGATAATGCAGTTGTAACGCTTGACCATATAGCAAAAGAAGAACCGAATGTTAGTCCTTTGCTATATAAGGACAGAAAGGAAAAGGCAAGTACCATACTGGAGATGGTGGGAGAATTGCTACATTACCGTGCAATCGGTACGGCGGAAGAAATAACAAGGAAACTAGAGGAACTTGAATGTTGGCATACATCAGAATTTAATCCTGATATTAAGAATGTGTTTGCCAATATGTCTACACAGATATGCCATAACTGCGACCACAAAGATGAATACATAGTGGAACTGGAAGCTGAGATTGAGCAGTACCGGGCAATCGGAACAGTAGAAGAGTGCCGTGCTGTAATGGAGAAAAGTCGAACGACCTGATAAAGGAAGTATGGTATATCGCAACTGAAAGCAAAGTTGAGCAGGCGTAAGAAGGAAGGAGTATGAGAGATGTCAAAAGCATTATTGGTTATGGATATGCCAGAATCGTGCGATATGTGCGATTTTGTAGATGACAAACAACCGCCAAGATACGGAGAGAAAACATTGTATTGCAATGTTCCGGGCATTGGTGAAGATGTAACAGATTATGTTACGTGCAGACCAGATTTTTGTCCGCTCCGGGAACTGCCAAAGAAAAAACGGACTATTGGAAACGAAAATGAAGAAAGCATATTGATGATGAACATGGGATGGAATGCCTGTCTGGATGAAATAACAAGGTAAATTAAAGTTTAGGAGGATAAGAGGATGGAAAACGCATATACACATATTGTTCTTAAAAGGGAAGATGTTTTCAAATATCTTGAAGAGCCGGAGCAGGTAGCCCTTGATGTCATGATGGAAAAGATCATGCGTGGAAGAGAAGAGGACGGAAAGAAACGTCTTAATAGCTACTACGTGGTAAATAAGGACGAGCCTTATGCAGAAGTTGTACACGGAGTCATTATGGGTGGCGAAGCGGTAAAAGAAAGTAGATGATTAAAGTTTAGAGGTGGAACGTTATGGATGAAATCTTATACTGCTTAT
>OGMF01000680.1_pt1 | contig 37156 bp, 33 predicted proteins | sample 1572921 | NCBI WGS metagenome assembly OGMF01 (sample SAMEA2581919, study PRJEB24529) | metagenome | biome: Human gut stool | place: China | collected 2011 | reverse complement strand
CGCAAAAAAGATGTTTAGCAGGGCAATACTTCCTTACCGGGCTGTGGCTAAATGCGATCTCATTTTGCCGCCGCTCTTCTTTAGCAGTATGATATTTCGGTTTTTATAATCGCAAAATAGCTTCTGTCAATTTTGCGGATTTCCTCGCGCAGCTTCCTGACGGTTTCTTTTCGGAACTGATACTGCGTCGGCGGAAGAACAAGGTCAAAAATCAGATTTGTGTGCGTCGGCCCGGGAACCATGCGGAAGTCGTGAATCGAAATCTCCGGCGCAATCCTTGCCGCTGCGGCGGAAATTTTTTCGTAAAGCTCCTGCCGCACGGGATTGCTCAAATCTATCGGATCCATATGTATAACGGCTTCGCAGCCGAGCTGCTGCGAAATTTCACGCTCTGCAAGGTCAACGGCGTCATGCAGAAGAAACAGATTTTTTGAGCCGTCAACCTCCATATGAAGCGAAACAAAAATCTTATTAGGTCCGTAATCATGAACAACAAGGTCGTGAATGCCGATTGTTTCGGGGTTTTCGCGGACAACCGCTTCGATTTTCTCTACAAGCTCCGCATCGGGAGCGTTTCCGAGCAGGGGACTCGCAGTTTCCATAAGCGATTTTATCCCAGTCCGTATGATGAGCGCCGAAACAGCTGCGCCGACAAAGCCGTCAATCTGAACATTTGTGAAGTACATGAATACGGATGACAAAAGCACCGCGCCTGTTGCAATGCAGTCGCTCAGACTGTCGGACGCCGCGGCGCCGAGTGACGGCGAATTTATCTTTTTGCCGCACGAGGTATTGTATACCGCCATATAAAGCTTTACGGCAATTGAAAGCGCAAGCACGACAACAACATATCTGTTAAATACGAATTTTTCGGGATTCAGTATTCTTTTTACGGAGGAGCTGAGAAGCTCCGCGCCGACCAGCACGATTGCCGCGGAAATAACGAAACCCGATATATACTCGATTCGCCCGTGACCGAACGGGTGCTCCTTATCAGCCTTTCTTTCAGCCCACACAAAGCCGAACAAAGTTACCGCGGACGAGCCTGCATCGGATAAATTATTGAATGCGTCGGCAGTGATTGAAACAGAGCCGCTCAGCATTCCGACTGCCAGCTTCGAAAAAAACAGCAGCATGTTCAAAAGCATTCCGACTCCTCCGCATATAAACCCGTAACGGCTGCGCTTCTGCGCAGCCGTCAGCGATGAATCGGATGCAAATAATTTTATCAGCAATGAAATCATTTGCTTTCATCCTTTTTAATTTTTATTCGCAAAGCTTTGCAACGACCTGCCCGATAAGCTTTCCGTCAGCCTTGCCCTTAAGCTCAGCCATAACGGATTTCATTATCATTCCTTTGTTTTTCGTTGCTATAACATCTGAAAATTTATCTTTCAAAAGAGCTTCGATTTCCGCCGCATCCATCTGCGCCGGCGCATACTCTTTTATAATTTCATAATTTGTTTTATATTCCTCAACAAGCTCGGTTCTGTCCGCAGGGCAGGTATCGAGCTGCTCTTTCGCCGTTTTAAGCTCTTTCAAAAGCACGCTGTCAACCATTTCTTCGGGAATATTTTCACGCACTCCGGCGTCAATTCCGTATTTTTTCACAGCCGCAATCAACGATGAAACAACGTCCTTTCTTACCTTATCCTTCGCCTTCATTGCCGCAATCATGTCTGCACGCAGTTTTTCGATTGTCATATAAATCCGTTCCCTTCTATGTTTTTAATTCGGCATTAATCCGTGATCGCTCATACTTGTATATGAATGTGCCGACGTTGTTATGATATGGTCAAGCACATTTATTCCGATTCCGTCAAGCAGCAGGCAAAGCTCCTTTGTGAGCTGCCTGTCATTTTCGGACGCGGCTGCATTGCCTGACGGATGATTATGCGCCAGGATAACGGCTGCGGAATTGTACCTTAGCGCACATTCAACAACCTTGCGCGGATGAACCGACGCCTGCGAAACCGTTCCGTGCTCCAGAATTTCAAACGCAATAACCGCGCGCTTTGAATCAAGGCATATAACGGAAAACACTTCCTTTGAAAGGCTTCCGATTTTGCCGCAGGCATAAAGCCCGGCATCCTGAGTGTTTCTTATAATATAACTGTCACGCAGACCGAGCGAGGAATAAACTCCCGTTATTTCGGGAATCAGTTTAATAAGCGTTGCCGCGTTATCCCCGATTCCCTTTGTGCTTTTAAGCTCTTTAATGTCTGCGTCAAAAACGTTTTTCAGGGTTCCGAATTTGTCAAGCAATGCGTGCGCCGTCGGGTTTGTGTCCCCCTGCGGAATCGCATAAAAAAGCAAAAGCTCAAGCACCTCATGATCGGCAAAGCCTGCCAAACCCTCACGCAAAAGTCTGTCCTTAACTCTTGCCCTGTGTCCGTCATGAATACTCATTTGTCACCATCTCAAAAAATTCTTCTTTTGTTATAAGCGCATTAACCGCGTCAATCATTGCGTCTGCCGATATTCCCGCCGGAACGGAAAGTCTTTTGCACAGAGCAATGCGTGCGGCGGCGCTGTTCGCGCCGCCGTACAATCCGGCTTCAAAAAAGTCGGTCTTTGTTATCTTTTCACGGATTTCATAATCCGCCGTATATTTTTTCAGAATATCTTCAAGGAGTTTATCCTCCATTCCCTCAACACCGAGATGACCCTCCTTTGACGGGCGGCGCTTTCGCCTTTCCTTCCCGTCAATTTCGGGAATATATGCATGATAAACCTTTCCCTCTCCGACAATTCCTTTTATGTGATTTCTGATAAGAAAGCCTGCGCGGTCGGAATCCGTCAGCACAAGGATTCCGCAGGAAGATGCAAGCCTGCACAGAAAGCGGCGCTTTTCACAGTCCTTAAAAATGCGGAAGCCCTCCGTTGTAAACACGGGTGCGTCACACACACGCTCAACTCTCATTTTGTCATATTTTCCCTCAACGATTATTGCAAGACCGATATGCAGCATCAGTCCGTTTCGATAAGACCGTAATTACCGTCCTTGCGGCGGTAAACAATGTCCGTTTCGTTTGTTTCGGCATTGATAAATACAAAGAACCCATGTCCGAGCATATTCATCTGCAAAACGGCTTCTTCAGCGCTCATGGGCTTTACATGATGCTTTTTAACGCGGACAATTTTTATTTCGCTTTCCTTTTCGTCCTTTTTGTCATCGCCCGGATATGCATCGGTCTTAACGCCGCTCTTAAGCTGTTTTGCAAGGCGCGTTTTATTTTTCCTTATCTGGCGCGAAATTGCTTCAACAATTTCATCGGCTGCGTCATAAACCTCATCGTTGCGCTCCTCCGCGCGATATATCATATCAATCGTGCGGATTGTTACCTCGACAATTTTTTTGTCACGCTGTTCGCTTACGACAATATCCGTCTGTGCGTCATCATTGAAAAATTTTCCGAGCTTGTCTATCTTTTTAACAAGCATCTCCTTCTGTTCGTCCTTCAGTTCCGTTTTTCTCAGATAAATGTTGGTTTTCATATGTGCCCCTCCTTGTTTTGTTGTCCGAAAAGCTTTTTCCTTTTCTTAAGTATATTATACTATAAAACCCGGGGTTAGTAAACACATATTTTTTAAATTTTATTTTAACTTTTTTATTCCGCTTTGATTTCTGTGATGTCGTAGGGTGTGTTCTGATAAACAAAATAATTCAGCCAGTTTGAATAAATCAGGTTAGCATGACCGCGCCATGTTACGACAGGCTCGCGCTTAGGATTGTCGTCCGGAAAATAGTTTTTCGGAATTTCGGGATTCATTCCTGCGGCAAGGTCGCGCAGATACTCGTTTTTCAGCGTGTCACGGTCGTATTCCGAATGACCCGTTATAAATATCTGCCGTCCGCCGTCCGTTGCCGCGGCATAAAGCCCGGCTTCGTCCGAGCAGGAAAGAATTTTTATCTGCTCAACCTTTTTTATTTCGTCAAGACTCACGGTTGTATGCCGCGAATGAGGCACCATAAACTCATCGTCAAAGCCTCGCAGAAGCATCGGATTTTTATATACAACGCGGTGGCGGAACACGCCCGAAAGCTTTTTATTCAAATCGTATTTTTTTATTCCGTAGTGATAGTACAGCGCAGCCTGCGCTCCCCAGCAGATATGAAAGGCGCTGTGAACGTGTGTTTTTGTCCATTCCATTATTTCGCACAATTCATCCCAGTAATCAACCTCCTCAAAAGGAAGGCGTTCAACCGGTGCGCCGGTGATTACAAATCCGTCGTATTTATTGTTTCGGATTTCGTCAAAGGTTTTGTAAAACGCAAGCATATGCTCCTCGGAAACGTTCTTTGCCTTATGCGAGCTTACCTGTACAAGCTCTATTTCCACCTGAAGCGGCGTGTTTCCCAAAAGGCGCGCAAGCTGCGTTTCCGTTGTTATCTTTGTCGGCATAAGGTTAAGGATGCCGATTTTCAGCGGACGAATATCCTGCGTTCCGGCACGGAGCTCGTCCATCACGAATATATTTTCATTTTCAAGCACCCGTTTGGCGGGCAGCTTATCCGGTATTTTTATAGGCATTTACATTCCTCCCGAATTATATGGTTTCCAGCGCCTGTTTAAGATCCGCGATTATATCCTCCGCGTTTTCAATTCCGCATGAAAGGCGAATAAGGTCGGGAGAAACGCCGGCATTTCGAAGCTCTTCATCATTCATCTGGCGGTGCGTTGAGCTTGCCGGATGCAGGCAGCAGGTTTTGGAATCGGCAACATGCGTTTCAATCGAGGCAAGACGGAGATTTTTCATGAATTTTTCAGCCGCGCATCTTCCGCCCCCAACTCCGAACGATACAACGCCGCAAGAACCGTTCGGAAGATACTTTTTCCCGAGTTCATAGTCCTTGTCTCCCTCAATCTCGCAGCAACGAACCCATGTAACGTTTTTATGCTCTTTAAGGAACTGCGCTGCCTTGTATGCGTTTTCACAGTGGCGCTTCATTCTGACTTCAAGGCTTTCCAGTCCGAGATTCAGCAGATATGCGCTCTGCGGAGACTGAATTGAGCCGAAATCGCGCATAAGCTGAACGGTTGCTTTCGTTATATATGCGCCCTCTTTCCCGAACTTTTCGGCATATACAACGCCGTGATAACTGTCATCGGGCATACACAGACCGGGGAAACGCTCCTTATTCGCCATCCAGTCGAATTTCCCCGAATCGACAATGCAGCCGCCGATTGCGCTTGCGTGACCGTCCATATATTTTGTTGTTGAATGAGTGACAATATCCGCTCCCCATTCAAACGGACGGCAGTTTATCGGCGTTGCAAATGTGTTGTCAACAATAAGAGGAACGCCGTGCGCATGTGCGGCTTTTGCAAATTTTTCAATGTCAAGCACATCGAGCGCGGGATTTGCAACTGTTTCGCCGAAAACGGCACATGTGTTTTCGCGGAATGCCGCGTTAAGCTCCGCCTCCGAACAGTCGGGCGAAACAAAGGTGAAATCAATTCCCATGCGTTTCATCGTAACGGCAAAAAGATTGTATGTTCCGCCGTAAATTGCTGATGAAGCGACAACATGCCCGCCGCATGAAACAATATTAAAAATACTGTAAAAATTTGCAGCCTGCCCCGAAGATGTGAGCATTGCAGCCGTGCCGCCCTCAAGTGCGGCAATCCTTGCGGCAACATAATCATTTGTTGGATTTTGCAGCCGCGAATAAAAATATCCGCTTGCTTCAAGGTCGAAAAGCTTTCCCATATCCTCGCTCGTGTCATACTTAAATGTAGTGCTCTGTATAATCGGGATTTGCCGCGGCTCTCCGTTTGACGGAGTGTAGCCTGCATGAAGGCATTTTGTTCCCTGTCCGTAATCTTTCATCGTTATAGTCCTTTCTACATAAGCGGCGCAAACATCCGCAGAATTGCATACAATATTTTGCGCGGCGCACTTATACTTTCACATTCCTCAATCGTAATAGGGCGGCATTTTTTAATTGTTGCGTCAAAATCGTTTACAACATCCTTCACAATCGGCGCGCCGGCAAACCATGCCGCACACTCAAAATGAAGGTAAAGGCTTCTGTAATCAAGATTTATGCTTCCGACAACCGCAATTTCATCATCGCTGCAAAAGCTTTTCGCATGAATAAAACCGGGAGTATACTCATAAAGCTTAACGCCTGCCTCCGTGAGCTCCTTGTAATAGCTGTACGCAACGGCGCGCGCATACCAGTGGTCGGCAACTGCCGGGCAGATGATTTTAACGTCAACGCCGCTTGCTGCCGCGTTTGTCAGCGCAACCACCATTTCATGATCAAGAATGAAATACGGCGTTGTAATATGAACATATTTTTTTGCCTTGTTGATTATATCGAGATATATAAATTCGCCCGTTTGGCATTTGTCCTGCGGAATATCATAGTAGGGCATAACATACCCGCCGTCCGGCATAAGCTCCTCAGCGGCAAATTCGGGCTCGTAATCCGACATGTTAAAGTTTTCCCTGCTCTGGCACTGCCACATCTGGAGAAACATTTTAGTAAAAGCAAATGCCGCCGGACCTTTTATCATAACGCCCGTGTCCTTCCAATGGCCCGCCTCATAGCCGATGTTTACATATTCATCGGAAAGGTTTATACCTCCCGTGAACGCTGTTTTTCCGTCTATAACCAAAACCTTTCTGTGGTCGCGGTTATTCTGAAGCGCCGACAAAAACGGCGTGAAAGGGCAGAACACGCGGCATTTTATTCCCATTGACGCAAGCTTTTTCGGATATTTTGCGGGAAGCAGAACCATGCTTCCCATTCCGTCATACATAACGCGGACGTCAACCCCCTCTTTAACCTTTCTTTTGAGGACTTCAAGAATGCTGTTCCACATCTTCCCCTCTTTAATTATAAAATACTCAATAAATATGTATTTTTCCGCCTTTTCAAGCTCATCGAGGAGTGTGTGCCACTTATCCTCGCCGAGCGGAAAATATTTTGCGCCGCAGCAGCGGTAAGCCTCCATACCGGAAACATTATTGATATATTTTACGGTTGAAGCTCTTTCGGGGAATTTTTCTTCTATTTCTTTAAAAACGGAGCTGTCCTGACGATAATCACGCGTTGTCTTAAGTTCAAGATTTTTCATTCTCGCAAAGAAAAGCCTGGTATGCGTCTGCCCCATTATAAACAGGTAAAAAATCCCCCCGACAACGGGAAAAAGCAGAATCGGAATAACCCATGCGAGCTTATACATCGGGTTTGAGTGTCGGTTCATTATAATAACCACAACAATAAAGCTTATAAGCTTGAGTACTAGGTCTATATAAATAAAATATCCGCTCAGTTTCATGAAAAAAGCAATAATAAGCCCAACCTGCAGCACAAGCAGCAGGCTGACTATCACAAGCTGACTGAAAAGCACCTTTAGCAGTTTACGCATATCGCTCCTCCGTTCCGAAAAATTATTTTTTTACTTTATTATATTTACCGCTCTTGCAGTTTCATTCCAATCTACCGCGGCATTTATTCCCTCGGCAACCACTCTTACCGACACGAGCACCGAGCCGTTGAGATAAACGGGCGGTGCAACCGTCGGGAGTGAGGTTCCGTTTGATTTTATAACTCCGTCCGGATAGACAGTGACCTCATATTCATCGTTTTTCGCCGTAACAGACCCGTCCGCCGCATTCCACGAAACTTCATAGCCGAGTTTTTCAAAAACTGCGCGGAAAGGAATAAAGGTTCTTTCGTATTTTATTATTGCCGGAGCGCTGTCAAAATGCATCATTTCGCCGTTTATTCGAACATAAACATCGGTGCTGAAATTTATTCCGTTCACGGCGCAGTAACGCTGAGCGTAGCTCCCGTCTCCGCTGAAAAGAGTCAGCAGAGCGCTGCCGGAAAACGCAAAATCATCAATCATTTCGACAGTGTAAGGAATATTCACGCGGACAAGATTTTTGCAGCTTCCGAATGCCATTTCATCAATATAAATAATTCCGTCGGGGAGCTGCACGCTTCTGACATATTCGTTTCCGAGAAATGCGCCGCCGCTTATTCCCTTTATTCCCGAGGGAACTTCAACATGTGAATCGCTGCCGCCGTAATATACGAGCATACCGTTCACACACACAAAATCGCTTGTCTGATTTTTTAACCATTTTGTATCGTCAAACGCGCCCGTTCCTATAAACGAAACGGTTGACGGAATATATATTTTTTCAAGATTATTGCAGTGAACAAAGGCATTTGCTCCGATTTTCACCGCTCCCTCGGGAAGAACTATTTCCTTTACGGTGTTGTTATATGCAAAAGCATTCTGTTCGATATATTTTATTCCCTGCGGAACATAAACCGTTTCCGCGCTGCCGTTGTATTTTATAAGAGTTGTTCCGCCGAGCGCAACAAATTCAGCCGTTGACCCCGTAAGCCACGGCGTTCCGTAAAAAGCGTTCGGTTCAATATTTTCAAGGAATCCCTTGAAAATCACGTTTGAAAGCGAGCTGCATCCGACAAACGCGCTGTCGCCTATATAGGTTACGGTTGACGGAATTTCAACGCTTCTGAGATTTGAGCAATTCACAAACGCATTTGCTTCAATTGTTGTAACTCCCTCGGGAATTGAAAGTGTTTGCAGCGTTTTACATCCGCTGAATGCATTTTTTCCTATAACCGTAACCTTGTATCCGCCGAGCGATGACGGGATTATCAAATCCTTCGGTTCTCCCGCAAAGCCGCTTATCCTGCCGCTTGCCTTATCAAAAAAGAAAATAGCTCCGTTAGCACGGTATACGGGTATTCTTGCCGCCGCAAAAGAAGCTGACTGCATACATATCAGCATTGCTGCCGTTATAATCATACTTAAAAATTTTTTCATGCTATCATCTCCCAAGATGATATTTTACAACAAATTTTTTTATTTGTCAAATCAAGCGAATAAAAAAGCCGCGGCAAAGCACTTGCCGCGACATTCTCACTGATTTTGATTTTCGGTGTTTTCACTACTACCATTAGTTTCATCCGGAACGTCAACCGAGCCCGTATCTCCGCCGGACGGTTCGGAGGTATTTGCATTATCATCATTGCCGTTCTCATTTTCATCCTCGGACGGCACGACCTCCTCATCCTTCATTTCCTCTTTGAAGCTTCCGCTGAATGAAAGCGAAACGGCAAAGCCGTCATCATCTCTTATTTCTCCGTCAAAAATAATCATTTCGCCGGAAAACTGTTCAACAATGTATGCGAGCGCATCGGGAGTGATGCTTTTCCCGTTTTCCTTAATTATCGAGGATGAATTAATAAGAATTTTTCTGCTTTCGATTTTTTTGAAGCCGCTGTCGTACAGATCCGCTTTGATATAATAATAATCTCCGCGTTTCACGACGCTGTCGCCGTAAAAAACAACGCTGCACTTAATATTCTTTTCCTTTACTTCCGCATTGTCAGCCTTATTATCTTTTTTAACGACGTTATCATCTTCACTTTTTTCCTCATCGGCAATGTCTGTTATATCAGTGTTTTTTTCGGGATTTTTCCCTATTCCGCCGTTATTTATAATCATAATCCCGGCAATTATTATAACAACAAGAGCTGCCGCAAGCGAAGCCGCAATCCATACAAGCTTTTTGCTGCCGCCTTTTTCTTCAACGCCGTCGTCATCATAATCATCGTATTCCTCATCGGGGGGCGCGGCTGTTCGCCGCGCCTCACTGTAGCGGTCGTCCTCCGTTCGGCTGACCGGCTGCTTTTCAATATAATCTTCTTCCCTTATTGGTTTAAATTCAACAGTTTTTGATTTATCGTTATTCTCATCCATTCAAAATCACTCCTGTCGGAATATATTATTCTTCGCTTTCGGCAGCTTCTGAGTCAGCTCCGTTTTCGGTTTCGTTATTTTCGGATTCTTCATCCTCTTTTTCCTCGTGCTCGGTTTTACCCATTGAAACAACCTTAACACCTTCGTCAAGCCTCATCAGACGAACTCCCTTTGTCGTTCTTCCGATTGTTCTTATATCCGCTGCGGAAATTCTTATTATAATTCCCTCGGAGGTTATAAGGATTATATCCTCGCTGTCATCAACTGAATAAATTCCGATAACATTTCCCGTAACCTCGCTGCACTTATATGTTTTTATGCCGATACCTCCGCGCGTCTGAACACGGTATTCCGAAAGAGAGGTTCTCTTGCCGTACCCGTTTTCCGTTACTGCAAGAAGCTCAAAACCTTCGCTCGGAATGCACATTCCTATAACATAATCGTCATCGCGCAGCGTGATTGCCTTAACGCCGCGCGTTACGCGACCCATCGGGCGTACATTCTGCTCGCTGAATCTGATTGCCATACCCTTATTCGTTGCAACAATTATTTCATTGCTTCCGTCCGTGCGTTCAACCTTGATAAGCTCATCGTCATCATCAAGTGAAATTGCAATCAGACCGCCTTTTCTTATCGAATTGTAATCCGAAAGCGATGTTTTCTTTATTATTCCCTTTTTCGTGCACATTACAAGATATTTATCTTCTTCAAATTCACGGATTGGAATAACAGCCGTTATTTTTTCATCCTTTTCTATCGGCAGAAGATTTATAACCGCGCTGCCTTTTGCCTGTCTGCCGGCTTCGGGAAGCTGATATGCCTTTAAACGGTACATTCTTCCGCGCGTTGTGAAGAAAAGAAGCGTGTCATGCGTTGAACCGACGATAATATGCTCAACAAAATCCTCCTCACGCGTTGAAAGACCCTTAATACCCTTTCCTCCGCGGCGCTGGCTTGTGTATGTTGATGTCGGCATACGTTTAATATATCCGAAATGAGTAAGTGTGATTACGTTCTCCTCTTCCTCTATAAGATCCTCTATATCTATCTCATCAACAACGTTTGTAATCTCCGTTCTTCTTTCATCACCGAATTTTTCTTTTATAACAAGCAATTCTTCTTTAATTATTCCAAGCACCATGCTCTCATCATTAAGAACCTCATTATAATATTTTATTTTTGAAAGAAGCTCATTATACTCATCGTCAAGCTTTTCTTTTTCCAGACCCTGCAATCTTGCAAGTCTCATATCAAGGATTGCCTGTGCCTGAATATCCGTAAGCTTAAACTCATTCATAAGATTTATCTTGGCATTGTCATAGCTTGAACGGATTGTCTTTATAACAGCGTCGATATTTTCAAGCGCAATAAGCAAGCCTTCAACAATATGAGCGCGTGCCTGTGCCTTTTTAAGGTCAAACCTGGTTCTGCGCGTTATAACGTCTTCCTGGAATTTCAGATAATTTTCCAGAACCTCTTTAAGGTTAAGAATCTTCGGCTGATTGTCGACAAGAGCAAGCATTATAACGCCGAAGGTTTCCTGCATCTGCGTATTTTTGTAGAGATGATTGAGAACAATATTGGCGTTTGCGTCTTTTTTAATCTCAATAACTATTCTCATGCCTCTGCGGTCGGATTCATCGCGCAGATCCTTTATTCCCTCAATTCTCTTTTCATGCACAAGCTCGGCAATTTTTTCGACAAGGCGGGCCTTGTTGACCTGATAAGGAAGCTCGGTTACTATAATTCTCTGCTTTTCTCCCTCTTCACCCTCAATTTCTGCGCGCGCACGCATCAGAATTTTTCCGCGCCCTGTGTGATATGCCGCTCTTATGCCGCTTCTTCCCATTATTATTCCGGCTGTCGGAAAATCGGGTCCCTTTATATAATTTATAAGCTCGTCAATTGATATATCCCTGTTATCCGCAAGCGCAATAATTCCGTCAATTACCTCGGAAAGATTGTGCGGCGGAATATTTGTTGCCATTCCGACGGCAATACCGCTGCTTCCGTTTATCAGAAGCTGCGGAAGCTTTGACGGCAGCACAATGGGTTCCTTTAAGCTTTCATCATAGTTCGGCGTGAAATCAACCGTATCCTTTTCTATATCGCGGAGAGCTTCGAGAGCTATTTTGCTCATTCTCGACTCCGTGTAACGATAAGCAGCCGGCGGATCTCCGTCCACGCTGCCGAAGTTTCCGTGACCGTCCACAAGCGGATAACGCAGCGAGAAATCCTGCGCCATACGAACCATCGAATCGTAAACCGCAGCGTCACCGTGAGGATGATATTTACCGAGCACATCACCGACGGTTGCCGCACATTTTTTGTACGGTTTGTCGGGTGTGTACCCTGCCTGATACATTGTATAAAGTATTCTTCTGTGAACAGGCTTCAAGCCGTCACGCACATCGGGGAGCGCTCTTGAAACGATAACACTCATAGCATAATCTATGTAGGAGGTTTTCATTTCTTTTACAAGCTCTACATCAACTATATTTTCGACAACATCGGTTTTAGCAATGTGTCCGGTTTCCTTATTCGCCATTGTAAAACCTCCTTATATATCAAGATTCTTAACGTTTTTCGCATTCTGCTCTATAAATTCGCGGCGCGGCTCAACCTTATCTCCCATAAGAATTGTGAATATCTCATCGGCATGCATCGCATCCTCAAGAGTAACTCTCAGAAAAATTCTTGTTTCGGGATTCATTGTTGTTTCCCAAAGCTGCTCTGCGTCCATCTCACCGAGACCTTTGTATCGCTGAACGTCAACCTTAACGTCCTCGCCGTACTTTTCGCGGAACTCGCGCATAATTCTGTCCATATCTCCGTCATTATAAGCATATTTCTCGGTCTGCCCTCTTTTCACCTTGAAAAGCGGCGGCTGTGCGAGAAAAACATGTCCCTGTTCGATAAGAGGACGCATATATCTGAAGAAAAATGTCAGAAGAAGCGTTCTGATGTGGCTTCCGTCAACATCGGCATCCGCCATGATAACTATTTTTCCGTAACGAAGCTTTTCGATATCAAATTCATCGCCTATACCCGTTCCGATTGCGGTTATTACGGGTGTGAGCTTATCATTTCCGTAAACTCTGTCGATTCTCGCCTTTTCAACGTTCAGCATTTTTCCCCAAAGCGGAAGAATTGCCTGGAAATTTCTGTCCCTTCCCTGCTTTGCGCTTCCTCCTGCGGAATCTCCCTCGACGATATATATTTCAGTTCTTGCAATGCCTTTTTCAATACAGTCGGCAAGCTTTCCCGGAAGAGTTGTATTTTCAAGAGCGGACTTTCTGCGCGTCATTTCGCGTGCCTTGCGCGCAGCTTCGCGCGCTCTGTTCGCCGTCAGCGCTTTGTCTATGATTGTTCTTGCAACAGACGGATTTTCCTCAAAATAAGCCGTCAGAGTCTCATTCATGGCGCCCTCGACCAAGCCTCTTACTTCAATATTGCCGAGCTTGGTTTTTGTCTGCCCCTCAAACTGCGCTTCTTTTATTTTAACGCTTATAACCGCCGTCAGACCCTCGCGCACATCCTCACCGGAAAGCTTTTTGTCACTTTCCCTCAGAATGTTATACTTTCTCGCATAATCATTCATTATTTTTGTGAGGGCATTTTTAAACCCCGTTTCATGATAGCCGCCCTCTGTTGTGTGAATATTATTTGCAAAGGAAACAATCGATTCGTTATAATCATTGTTGTACTGCATCGCTATTTCAACGTTCATATTCTCTTTTTCACTGTGAAGATATATAACATCGCTATGCAGAACCTCTTTGTTTCTGTTTATATATTCAACGAAAGAGCATATTCCTCCCTCATAATGAAGGCTGTTCTCCCTGCCCTCATCACGCTTATCGGTAAGAGTTATTCTTATTCCTCTGTTTAAGAATGCCTGCTCACGCAAACGGCGCAGAAGCGTGTCGTAATCAAAAACAAGCGTGCTGAAAATTTCGCCGTCAGGCTTGAATTTTACGATTGTTCCGGTATGGTCGGTCTCTCCTATTATTTTAAGGTCTCCATCACTCTTTCCGCGCTCGTATTTCTGATAGAACACATTCTTTCCGTCATGCACCCACACCTCGAGACACTCGCTGAGTGCGTTTACAACGCTGGCGCCGACGCCGTGAAGTCCGCCGGAAACCTTATATCCTCCGCCGCCGAATTTACCCCCGGCATGAAGAATCGTAAATATTACCTCAACGGTTGCTATTCCCATTTTTGGATGGATTCCCGTGGGAATACCGCGACCGTTATCCGTAACCTTGATAGTGTTATCTTCACCTATTTCAACCTCTATGTGAGTGCAGTAACCGGCGAGCGCCTCATCGATGCTGTTGTCTACTATTTCATATACAAGATGATGAAGACCGTTTTCCCCGGTTGAACCGATGTACATTCCCGGACGCTTTCTTACGGCTTCAAGACCCTCAAGTACCTGTATTTGGTTTTCGTCATAGGAAACATTAGTTTTCTGTTCCAAATTCTTCATTCCTTTCTGCTCTCTTATATAATGTCTGTGAAGATAACTGAGATATATAAACCTTTTTTTCTTTTTTCTTCTCACAAACTATATATGTTTTCGGAATTTCCTCGGAAACGTTGATTACCTCTCCTTTTTTATCGCTGCTTCTGAGAAATTCCCTTGTTTTTTTACTTACGGAAGTGGTTTCCATATCCAAAACGGCAACTATATCGTTTTTGCTCAGTAATTTTTTTCCTCCTATATGCAGATACATTTTATCACCTTACAGCTTTTCCGTCCTTTATTTTTATAATATTTGCTCCGGCGGCTTCGAAATCAATATCCGTGCATGTTATGATTACCTGCTTGCCGCTTATTTCAGATATAAGAAAATCACGTCTTTTTTTATCAAGCTCACTCAGTATATCGTCAAGAAGCAAAACGGGATATTTTCCTGTTACTTCCTTTATTATTTCCATCTGTGCCGATTTTAAGCACAAAACCGCGGTTCTTATCTGCCCCTGACTTGCATAGCTTTTTGCCGCTTTTCCGTTTATTTCGAAGCTTATGTCATCGCGGTGCGGTCCGCACAGGCACATTCTGTTTTCCTTTTCCTTTACGGAGGACAACTCAAGCTTTTTTCTGAAGCTTTCCTCATCCGTAACCGACGGAGAATATTTTATATCAAGAATTTCCCTGCCTGCGGAAATATCCTTCTGCATTTCTCTTGCCGTCAGATTGATTTTATCTATATAACTGCGCCGCATGTTTATAATTTTCAATCCGCTTTCAACCATTTTTTCATTCCACACGGAAAGCGTTTCGTATTTTCCGGCTTTCAGCAGAGCCGTTTTCTGGCTTACAACCGTTCTGTATCTTATAAGCTCTCTTATATAATTAGGGCGAAGCGGCATTATCGCACTGTCGCAGAATTTTCTTCTCATTTCAGGCATACCTTTGACAATGTTAAGCTCATCGGGCGTAAAAAGAACGCAGATAAAATTTCCGAGCAGCTGGCTTGTTTTTTTAAGCTCAATTTCATTCAGCAGTATTTCTTTCTTTTTTCCGCCGAAAAATCTTATTTCACCGTCGAATTTTCTTTCTCCGCTTTCAAAGCAAAGTCTTATTTTTGCCTTGTCCTCGCCGTCCTTTATTATTTCTCTGCCGCTGCTTCTGAAGCTTCTTCCGTGAGAAAAATAGTAAACCGCTTCGGCAATGTTTGTTTTTCCCATTCCGTTATCGCCGCAGATTATATTTATACTGTCGCAAAAATCAATCTGCTCCGCGGAATAATTTCTGAAATTCCGAAGCTCAAGCTTTTTTGCTTTCATTCTATTTCATATTCCTTTTCAAAAACAGTGAATTTATCACCCTTATAAAGCTTTTTTCCGCGCCTGGTTTCGCTTGCTCCGTTTATATAAACCTCGCCCGATGATATTATTTCCTTAGCTTCGCTGCCGCTTGCGGCAACTCCGCAGAATTTCAGCGCCTGGTCAAGCTTTATATAATCCGTGACTATTTCAATTTTAAAGCTTGCTTTCATATTCACGCTCTCCTTTTATATTCTTACCGGAAGAACAAGATACAAAAAGCTTTCGTCCTCGGGATTTTGCAGAATCATCGGATTTATAGGAGAATTGACTCTCATTTCAAGATATTCTCCGTCACACCGCGAAACGGCGTCGTGAAGGTAACGGTAGTTAAAACCAATTTCCATATCCTCCTCGTAATAATCACATTCAACGCTGTCGTTCACTTTTCCGAGCACTGTTTCACATTTTATAAGTATTTTTCCGCCGCCGAATGTAAGCCTTACGCAGTTTTTGCTGACCTCATCTATAATCGGTTCAACGCGCTCTATTGCTTTTAAGAACGCGCGCGTTTCGGTTTTTATAACATGCTTTGATTCCTTCGGAATCGTATTTTTGTAAGCGAAAAATTCTCCCTCTATAAGTCTTGAAGTAAATACTATATTTTCGCCCTCTATCAAAGCATAGTTTTTGCTGAAAAAGATGCTTATTATGCTTTCCTCGCTGCCGCTGAGTATTTTTGCCAGCTCACCCTGCGTTTTTCCCGGGATAATAAATTTTGCATTATTATTTTCCCCCTCGAGAACATGATGAACGAGAGCAAGGCGATATCCGTCAATTGCAACAACGTTTAACACATTATTCTCTATTTCATAAAGAGAGCCCGTAAATATTTTTCTAGTATTGTCAACGGAAACGGCGAAGAGCGTTTTTCCGATTATTTCTTTTAAATCAGAGCTTTTTATTTTTATTTTGCTTTCAGCTTCTATTTCCGGAGGCTGCGGAAATTCATCCGCGCTCAGTCCAACTATTTTATAATCTGCATTAAGGCAATTTATTGAAACATTGTTTTTATCATTGGATATTATTTCGCATACATCCTGAGGAAGCTTTCTTACAATATCCGAAAGCATTTTGCTGTTCAGGACAATTTTTCCCTCTTCACTTACATTAGCGGAAACAGATGTTTTGATTGATATTTCAAGATTATTGGCGGTAAGAGTCAGCTTTCCGCCTTTTGCCGAAAGCAAAATTCCTTCAAGGTGAGGAACAGGCGATTTAACGGCAACAGCCTTTGAAACAATGCTGATTGCGTCATTTAGCTTTTGAGTATCGCAGTAAAACTTCATATTATCTCCCCGTTTCAGAAAATTATTATATATAAAATAATAAATATTATTATGTCAGTAACAGTAGTAATGTTAATACTGTTTAAAATGTTCTTATTTGCCGGTATAAAGGCTTTTAACATCCTTTATCGTATGTGAAACCCTATATAAAAACCGGTTAATACATTTTTTTCCTTTCTGTTAATTAACATTAAACTGTTAATCATTGTCGCCCTTTATGTCGTTCATAAGGCTTTCTATATTTATCTTAATGCTTATATCCTTATCCATTGTCTGCTTCATTTTCTTTATTGCATAGATGGCTGTTGTGTGGTCTTTTCCGAAAATAGCTCCTATCTTCGGAAAAGAGAGATTTGTAAGCTCTTTTATTATATAAATGGAAGCCTGCCGCGCGAACACTATATCACTGTTGCGTTTTTCGGAATATATATCTTCCTTTTTAACCTTATAAAATTTGGCACAGCATTCGATTATGTATTCGGGAGTTATTTTTTTAACGGTGTTTTCACCATAGTCTTTAAGAGCTTCCATGGCAACATCGAGCGTTATTTCCTTATTAATAAGTCCGCGGTAAGCCATAACTCTGTTGAAAACTCCCTCAAGCTCACGAATGTTGGACTTTATTTTCTGCGCAATAAATTCAAGAATTTCATCTTTTACGGTTATGTTTTCGTTCTGCGCTTTTTTCCGAAGAATTGCAATACGCGTTTCGTAATCAGGCGGCTGAATATCGCAGATAAGCCCCCATTCGAACCTTGAGCGAAGTCTTTCCTCAAGCGTTTTTATTTCTCTCGGCGGACGGTCGCTTGTTAAAACTATCTGCTTGTTTGCTTCACGCAAGGTGTTAAAAGTGTGGAAAAACTCTTCCTCTGTAGTAGTTTTCCCGGCAATAAACTGAATATCGTCAACAAGAAGAACGTCCATATTCCTGTATTTATTCCGAAATTCCTGGTTTGTGTTGTCCTTAATGGAATTAATAAGCTCATTTGTAAAGGTTTCTGCGCTGAGAAATGCAATTTTTGCATCCGGATTGTTATCCTTTATATAGTTGCATATCGCATGCATAAGATGAGTTTTTCCCAATCCCACTCCGCCGTACAGAAAAAGCGGATTGTATGCATAAGCCGGAGCCTCCGCAACCGCAAGAGAAGCAGACTGTGCAAAGCGGTTTGAATTGCCTACGACAAAGTTATCAAATGTGTATTTCTGATATGTATTCTGCACCTCTGCCCTTTTTTCGGGTGTAAATGAAGCGTCCTTTAAGATAATTTCAATATTGTAAAGCTTTCCCGTCGCTTCGGTCACAGTGTTTTTTATAAGCTCACCGTAACGCATTTCCACCATATTTTTTATAATTGTGCTTTCCACAGAAAGAGTCAGTGTGGAATCGTTTATATTAACAGGCTTAATATCCTTTATCCATGTGTTGAAGCCTACGGGAGTAACCTCATTTTCAAGCATAATAAGGCATCGCGTCCACATTTCATTTAATTCCGGCAACATATCAAACATCCTTTTTTAATCTATTAAACAAAAAGTTTTAAACATACCTGTGGAAAAAAACTGTGCAAAACAACAGTTAAAAGAGGTAAACTGTGTAAAACCTCATATCTCAAACAAACTACATTATATCAAAAGAAAGAAAAAAATTCAACATAAATTTAAAATAATTTGATAATATAAGAGAAAAGAAGAAAAAACCGAGAAAATAATGGTTGACAAAAAGGCTTTCTTTATGTATACTAATGTGGTATCGTTATGATATTGTGAGTAAGAATCCCTTAAATGAGGATTTAAAGAAATAAAGGAGGTGCAGAATAATGCTCAGAACCTATCAGCCCAATGTGAGAAAAAGAAAAAAGGATCATGGCTTCAGAAAGAGAATGAGTACGGCTAACGGAAGAAAGGTACTCAAGAGACGCCGTCAGAGAGGCAGACGTGTTCTTTCTGCCTAAGCAGAAAGAACACGAAAAAAAGGGCGTGCAAGCCGGATTTTAAGCCGCGCTTTAACTTAGAGGGGGGTGTGGCTTCTGTGGTTTCCGGTAAAAAAATTATTACGATTAAAGAAAACAGCGATTTCAGACGTGCTTATTACAGAGGCAAATCAATTGTAAAAAAGAGAATTGTGTTGTATTTCAGAAAAAACAAATTTTCTTACAACAGGCTCGGAATCACCGTTTCGCCCAAGGTAGGAAATTCGGTTGTGCGCAACAGAATAAGGCGGCTGATAAGAGAAAATTACCGCCTTTCCGAAATTTCGAAATCAGGATACGATATAGTTATTGTCGCGCGGAGCAGTGCGGCATACAGTAATTATTACGGAATCGGAAAAGATTTAAAATCCGCTTTTCAGGAAAGCGGATTTTGTGAAAAATAGAATTAATATCACTCATTGTAAAAGAGATGATAATATTGAAAAAAATAATCATCGCCGCAATTAAGTTTTACAGAAAATTTATATCGCCGTTAAAGAAACCATGCTGCCGCTTTATGCCGACTTGCTCTGAGTATGCCATTGAGGCATTAAGCAGATACGGTGTCATAAAGGGGCTTTATTTGTCTGTAAAAAGAATTTTGAGATGTTCGCCTCTTTCAAAGGGCGGCTATGACCCCGTTCCGTAACAAAAAGGAGAAAAAAGATGTATATATTTGCAGAGCCTCTGGCATATTTGATAAGGCCGTTTTATCACTTGGTTAAGAATTACGGACTTACTCTTATAATTGTAACAGTATTGATAAGACTTGCAACGATTCCGCTGACGGTTATGTCGCAGAAAAGCACTGCCAAAACGCAGCAGCTTCAGCCTCAGATTGCGGAGATACAGAAAAAATATAAAAACGATAAAGAAAAAATGAGCTTGGAAATGCAGAAGCTCTACACGAAAAATAAGGTTAATCCGATGGGCGGATGCCTGCCGATGATTGTGCAGATGTTTGTTTTGTTCGGATTCATTCAGGTTGTATATAATCCGCTTCGTTATATATTGCAGCTTACGGCGGATCAGATAGAAAAAATAAAAAGCGCGGTCGGCGCGTCCGGTGCGGTTTATCAGGTAACGCTGTGCGGAATGAAAGGAGTTAAAGAACAGATTACAGCGCTCGGAAAACAGCCGATTAATTTTGATTTTATGGGAATTGATCTTACCCAGATGCTCAAGGGAAACGAAACAAATATTCATTTATGGATTTTTCCTGTTTTGGCTGTTATAGCGACCGTTATATCTTCCATAATGTCGAAAAAGCAAATGGCGCAGTCATCTGCCGGAAATGAGCAGGCTGCTTCGATGACGAATTCAATGATGGCGGTTATGCCTGTTATGACGGCATGGTTTACTTATATTATGCCGGCAGGAATGTCTCTTTATTGGTTTGTGTCAACATTTATTCAGATTATTCAGCAGGAAATAATAAATAGAGTCATTAAAAAAGAAAACGAAAAACAGCTTGCCGAAGGTACGAAAGGAAAGGGAAAAAAGAGTGGAAAAAATAATTGAAAAATCGGGAAAGACGATTGACGAGGCTGTTTCGGCAGCGCTTGAAGAACTCGGAACGGAAAAAGAAAATGTTGAAATTGAAGTCATCTGCGAGGGTAAGAGAGGTCTTTTGGGCTTCGGTGCGGAGGACGCTGTCGTTAGAGTTAAAATGAATGTATCCGAGACCTTAAAGGGTGAGGAATATATAAAGGCAATTCTTAAAAAAATGGAAATTAATGGTGAAGTTTCTTCAACGTATGAAGATGAAACTCTAAGAATTGAAATTAACGGTGACAGTGAAAGCGTCGGAAGAATAATCGGGAGACGCGGCGACACGCTTGACGCAATCCAGTATCTTACTTCTCTCGTTGTAAATAAGGGAGAGAAAAACTATATAAGGGTTAATGTCGATACCGAGAAATACAGAGAAAAAAGAGAAGAGACCCTTAAAAAGCTTGCAAAAAGAGTTGCGTCAACCGTTATGAAAACGAGAAAAAGCGTAACTCTTGAGCCGATGAATCCGAATGAAAGAAGAATTATTCATTCCGCGCTTCAGGGCTTTCATAATATAACGACATATTCCACAGGGGAAGATCCGAACCGCTGCATAGTTGTAACAACAAAGAAAAAAGAATACGGCAGCGATTATGTTTCAAAATACCGTTACAACAGAAAAGAAAACGAATTAAAGACAGAATAGGGAAAATGGGGATGTAAAAAATCTTTTTTTACATCCCTGTTTAATAGGGGATAAATATATGGATACTGTTTGTGCCGTTTCAACACCGCGAGGTAAGGGCGGAATCAGCGTTATAAGGGTCAGCGGAAAGGATGCGATTGATATAACCGCTTCAATTTTTCGCTCAAAGAAAGATATAAGAAATGCCGCAACTCACACAGTGACGTTCGGAGTATGTGAAAATAACGGTCATGAAATAGATCAGTGTCTTGTGACTGTTTTCAGGGAACCCGAATCGTTTACCGGGGAAAATGTCTGCGAAATCAGCTGTCACGGCAGCGTTATAAGCGTTGAAAGGATAATTGACGCGCTGATTGAACACGGAGCTTCACCGGCAGGAAGAGGGGAATTTACAAAGAGAGCGTTTATGAACGGGAAGATGAGTCTTACTCAGGCAGAGGCCGTAAACGATATAATAAACGCTAAAACAGATGGCGCTCTTTGGGCTGCGGTGAACAGAATAGAAGGCGGAATAGCAAAGCCCATAATTGAAATAAGAGAGGAATTGCTTGAGCTTTTGGCTGCCATTCAGGTATCAACGGATTTTCCGGAGGATGATATCGATGCTTTTGCAGGCGGAGAGCTTTCCGAAAAGCTTGAAAACATAAAATCGAAGCTTGAAAAGCTGAAAAGCACCGCGCGGCGCGGGGAAGCGCTGAATAACGGAATAATATGCGCAATATGCGGAATACCGAACACAGGAAAAAGCTCGCTTTTGAATGCTCTTTTGGAAAAAAGAAAGGCGATTGTGACGGATACCGCCGGAACAACGCGCGATGTTGTTGAAGAATGGATTGATATTGAAGGAATCCCCGTTAAAATCGGAGATACGGCGGGTATAAGGGAAAGCAGCGACAATATAGAGAGCATGGGTATTGAAATGTCTGTGGAATATATAAAAAACGCAGATATTTGTATATTTGTTACGGAGGCAGGGCGTGAGCTTACAAAAGAGGAAGAAAAAATCATTTCGGAAATTAATGTTCCTTATTTAAAAGTAGGGAACAAAACTGATATTCACGAAGAAAAGCGTTCGGATTATATAGGAATAAGTGCAAAAAAATCAATCGGAATCGAAGAATTAAAGAAAAAAATATCAGCTCTTGCCGGTGATGAGGAACCGTCGGGACTGATTGCGAACGAGCGCCAGTTCGAAGCGGTTGTAAAAGCTCTTTCGGCTGTAAAAAGAGCAATAAAAGGAATAGAGGATGGGTTTTTCAGTGATCTTGCATCAATTGATATTCAGGAGGCTGTCGGTCACTTGGGAGAAGCCGAGGGAATAAGCGTCAATCAGGAAACGGTTAATAAAATTTTTGAAAAATTCTGTCTTGGTAAATAATGTAAATATAAGAAGGTTATTTTATGAATGATTGCTACAATTTTGATATAGCTGTTATAGGAGCCGGTCATGCCGGATGCGAAGCGGCGCTTGCTGCGGCACGTCTCGGAATGAAAACGGGAGTTTTTACGATTAATCTTGATTCAATTGCAAATATGCCCTGCAATCCGAGTATCGGGGGAACGGCGAAGGGGCATCTTGTCCGCGAGTTGGATGCACTCGGCGGAGAAATGGGCAAGGTTGCCGATAAAACAAAGCTTCAGACAAGAATGCTTAATTTAAGGAAAGGACCTGCCGTTCATTCGCTCAGAGCACAGGCTGACAGGCGTGCATACCAGATTGAGATGAAAAAAAGGCTTGAAGAGCAGGAAAATCTATATATAAGACAGGCTGAAATCAAATCTGTGGAAAAAGAAAGAGAACTGTTTAAACTTACCATACATACGGGAACTGTTTATTACTCAAAATCTGTTATAGTTTCAACGGGAACATATCTTGAAGGAAAAATAATTATAGGGGAAACAACCTACAGCGGCGGTCCGGACGGACTTTTTCCGTCACGCGGACTGAGTGAATCGCTTGAAAAGCTCGGTGTTAAAATGATGCGCTTTAAAACGGGTACTCCAACACGCGTTCACGAGAGAAGCATTGATTTTTCGGTGCTTGAAAAGCAGTACGGAGATGAGGAAATAGTTCCCTTTTCATTTGAAACGGAGGAGCAGGGTGAGAATAAGGTATGTTGCTATCTTACCTATACAAATAATGAAACGCACCGTATAATAAGGGAAAATCTTCACAGAAGTCCGCTGTTTAACGGACTTATAGAGGGTACTGGGCCGCGTTACTGCCCATCTATAGAGGATAAGGTCATGCGATTTGCCGACAGGGAAAGACATCAGGTATTTATAGAACCGATGGGTCTTTCAACGCATGAAATGTATTTGCAGGGAATGAGCACAAGTTTGCCGGAGGATGTTCAGCTTTCAATGCTTAAAACGATGAAAGGGCTTGAAAATGTTGAAATAATGCGCAGCGCATATGCAATTGAGTATGATTGCTGTGACCCGACGCAGCTTAAACCGTCCCTCGAATTTAAAAATATACCGGGGTTGTTCGGAGCGGGGCAGTTTAACGGGACAAGCGGCTATGAGGAAGCCGCGGCGCAGGGGCTGATTGCCGGAATAAATGCAGCGTTGTCACTGAAGAAAAAAAATCCCTTGATTCTTGACAGAAGCGAGGCTTATATCGGTGTTTTGATTGATGACCTTGTCACAAAGGGGACAAAAGAGCCTTACAGAATGCTCACATCGCGCGCGGAATACAGGCTTTTGCTCCGTCAGGATAATGCGGATTTGCGCCTGACTGACAAGGGGCATGAGATAGGATTGATTTCCGAACAAAGATACCAAAAATTTATAAACAAGCGCGCGAATATTGAAAAAGAAATTGAAAGAATAAAGAAAACCAATATCCCCCCGTCGGAGGAGCTGAACAGATTCCTTGAAGAAAAGGGCAGCACACCCATATCAACGGGGATAAAGCTTGCAGAGCTGATAAGACGCCCGGAAATAAGCTATTCCGACATGGCGGCATTTGATAAAAACCGCCCGGAGCTTACAAAGGCGGAGAGTGAGCAGGCTGAAATCGCAGTCGAATACGAGGGATATATAAAAAGACAGTGCGAGCAAGTTGAAAAATTCAAAAAGAATGAAAGAACCGTTATTCCCGAAAATATAAATTATGACGATGTTTACGGGCTTCGGATTGAAGCAAGGCAGAAGCTCAATGACATGCGCCCCGAAAACGTGGGGCGTGCAAGCAGAATAAGCGGAGTGAGCCCGGCTGACATAGGCGTTTTGCTTATATATCTTTCATCGGGAGGACACGGAAATGAATAATTTGCAGCAGGCGGCGCACAGTCTGGGAATTGAGATAACGGATGAACAGTCGGCTGAATTTGAAAAATATATGGAAATGATGCTTGAATACAATAAATGCGTCAATCTGACGGCTATCACAGAAAAGGAAGAAATAGAGGAAAAGCATTTTGTTGATTCCGTTTCGGCGGTTTTATCGGAAAGGCTTCATAATAACTGCACTCTTATCGATATAGGCGCCGGCGCCGGCTTTCCGTCACTTCCTATTAAAATAGTAAGAAAAGATATTGACGTGACAATGCTTGATTCACTGAATAAAAGAATCAATTTCCTTAATTCGGCTATAAATGAGCTTTATCTTGAAAAAATCAGAGCGATACATATGCGCGCGGAGGACGGCGGAAGGAAAGCCGAGCTTCGTGAAAAATTTGATGTTGCAGTTGCACGCGCAGTGGCGGATTTATCGGTTCTGGCGGAATATGCTCTGCCCTTCGTTAAAAAAGGAGGATACTTCATAGCAATGAAAGGACCGTCTGTCGATGGAGAGCTTGATAAGGCAAAAAACGCGATTAAGCTGCTCGGCGGAAAAACGCGTGAGGTTAAGAAAATAAAGCTTCCCTCCGGAATTGAACATTCACTTGTTATAATTGAAAAGACGGATAGCACACCGTCAAAATATCCGAGAAAGGCAGGAAAGCCCGTTAAAGAACCCCTGTCGTGATATAACCGCACGAAGCCGATCGGTCGCTTCGTGCGGTTTTTTGCTTAAAACGGGTGAATATGGTCACCGCACCGCGGAATAAGGCGAAAAATTCTTATTTAACAATACGGAAAACGGTGCTATAATATATTTCGGGAGGGATTAAAAATGGCGGTGGTTATTCAAAAGATAAAATACCTTAAAATAAACGATATACTTCCAAACCCGTACCAGGTAAGAAAAAGCTTTGACAGAAAAGCTTTATTTGAGCTTGCGGAGTCGATAAAGGAAAACGGAATCCTTTCACCGATTGTCGTGCGCGGAGGAATAAAGGGATATGAGCTTATCTGCGGACAAAGGCGGCTTCGTGCCGCTGTGATTGCCGGTCTAAAGGAGGTTCCTGCCGTTGTGATTAAGGCGGGGGACGCCCAGTGCGCGTATCTGTCACTTGCGGAAAACATGCAGAGGGTTGACCTTGAATACAGCGAGGAGGCGGAGGGGTACTATAATTTGTTGTCGTATCACCATATTAAAAAGGACAACCTTGTCAAAAAGCTCGGAACGGACGTAACGCACATAAGCGAAAAAATCAGAATATTAAGTCTCAGCGACAAGGTACGCTACAAACTCGAAGAAAAGGGCTTATCGGAGCAGTATGCAAGGGAACTTCTCAAACTGCACGATGAGTACAGGCAGCTTGATATAATAGACAAAATTGCGGCGGAAGACCTCACATGCGCGGAAACGGCGGCGCTTGTAAGAAAAGAGCTGAGAATGATGGGCAGGGAAAACAGCCGCAGAAACAAATGCACGCATATAAAGGGAGACGCGTCGCTGACAATGCCCATTTATATAAACACTGTTAATAAAACACTCGATATGCTGAAAAAGAGCGGTGCAAAGATAAGCGTAAGCGAATCGGAAAACGATGATTACAGCGAGTTCGTGCTGCGAATACATAAAAAATGAGAAAAAATATTATGTTTCACGTGAAACATAATATTTTTTTATAAAAAAGTGTTTCACATGAAACATTTTTGTGTTATAATAGACGCATATCAAAAAGAGAGGAAGAAAAACGCATGGGCAGAGTGATTGCTGTTGCCAACCAGAAGGGCGGCGTAGGAAAAACCACAACAACGGTTAATCTTGCGGCTTGCCTTGCCGAAAACGGGAAAAAAGTGCTGCTTGTGGATATTGACCCGCAGGGAAATTCAACAAGCGGTCTGGGAATAGATAAAAGAAGATGCGAAAAAACAGTGTATGATTGTCTTGTCGGCGGCGAAACGATGGACAAGGTCGCTGTAAAAACACCGTATGATAATTTGTACGTGTGCCCGTCAAACCTTTCACTGTCGGGCGCGGAGCTGGAGCTTATAAGCGTTATGGGGCGTGAAAATCAGCTAAAAAACTCCATTGCGCCGATAATTAACGATTACGACTACATTTTGATTGACACGCCGCCGTCGCTCGGACTTATTACTATAAACACGCTCACCGCGGCAGGCAGCGTTATTATTCCGATCCAGTGTGAATTTTACGCGCTTGAGGGCGTCAGTCAGCTTACAGATACAATACGGAGAATAAAAAAGGCGCTGAATCCGTCCGTATACATAGAGGGTATTGTTATGACAATGTATGACGCGAGAACAAATCTTGCAATACAGGTTGTTGACGAGGTTAAAAGATTTTTCCCCGGAAAGGTTTATAAAACGATTATACCGCGGAATGTGCGCCTGAGTGAAGCACCCGGCTTCGGCAGACCCGTGATTTATTACGATAAGGATTCCAAGGGAGCGGAAGCCTATACCGAGCTTGCGGAGGAAATAATGTCTGCGGAAGCAAACCGCGAGGAGGAATAAAACGTGAACAGAGCATTGGGGAGAGGATTTGAATCCTTCTTTGAAAAAACGGATGACGGTATAAGCTCCGGCGGCAGGGACGAAACAAAGGTTGTCATGCTTAAAACAAGCATGGTCGAACCGCGGCGCGATCAGCCGCGGAAAAACTTTGACCGCGAGCAGCTCCAAGCGCTTGCGGCATCGATTTCGGAGCACGGAATAATTCAGCCGATAATTGTTACCGAGGGAAAAAACGGTTACTACAGCATAATCGCCGGGGAACGCCGCTGGCGCGCAAGCAGAATTGCGAATCTGACGGAAATTCCGGCAATTGTGAAAACATATTCAGAAATACAGGCGGCGGAAGTTGCGCTGATTGAAAATCTGCAGAGAGAAGACCTGAATCCGATTGAAGAAGCTGAGGGGTATAAGCTCCTTATGGACAGATTCGGGCTGACGCAGGACAAGGTCAGCGAGCGCGTCGGAAAAAGCAGAAGCAACGTTGCAAACATGCTCCGTTTGCTTACTCTCGGCGATAAAATAAAGGAATATCTTTCGGGAGGAAAGCTTACAACGGGGCACGCAAGGGCTCTGCTCGCAGTTTCGGATCACACGCTCAGGGATAAGCTTGCCGATAAAATAATTGATGAAGGACTAACCGTCCGCCAAACGGAAATAATGGTTAAAGAGCCGGAAAAAGCCGCGGTAAAACCTAAAACGGTAAAAAAAGCGGCTGAATCGCACTATGCGGAGCTTGAACATCTGCTTTCGGAAAAGTACGGAACGAAGGTAAGAGTTAAAGGCAATAAAAAAGGAAAGATTGAAATTGAATATTATTCTGTTGACGAACTGACAAGAATAATAGATGCCATGGGCTTATAATTGCGGAAAAACCGCTGAATATAACGAACAACGGAAAGGATGACAATAATGCTGGACATTAAAATGATAAGAGAGGACACTGAGCGCGTGAAAAAAGCGCTTGCACGCAGAAAAGAAAACGTTGACATTGACGCTGTTATCGCGCTTGACGATAAGCGCCGCAGCCTTTTGTTCGATGTTGAAGCGCTCAAGGCTAAGCAGAATGAGGAAACAAAGCTTATTCCTGCCATGAAAAAGGAGGGCAAGGATACAACTGCCGTTTTTTCCGAAATGAAGAAAATTTCCGAAAAAATAAAAGAAATTGATTCGCAGGTGCGTGACACGGAGGACGAGCTCTATAAAATGATGCTCACAATCCCGAATATCCCGGCGGACGATGTTCCGGACGGCGATTCCGATGAGGATAATGTTGAAATAAGAAAATTCGGAACACCGCGCGACTTCGGCTTTGAACCCAAGGCTCATTGGGATCTCGGAAAAGACCTTGGTATTCTTGACCCCGACACGGCGGCGAAAATAACGGGAACACGCTTCACTGTTTATAAGGATGCCGGCGCAAGGCTTGAACGCGCAATCGTGAACTATTATCTTGATATGCACACAACAGAGCACGGATATACCGAAGTTTTTCCGCCATTCATGGTTCACAGAAATTCAATGATAGGTACCGGTCAGCTCCCGAAATTTGAGGAGGACGCTTTCAAGGTTGCCGGAACGGAATATTTCCTTGTTCCCACGGCGGAGGTTCCCGTGACGAACATGTACCGCGAACAGATTCTGGACGGAAGCGCTCTTCCGATTAAGCACGTTGCTTACACAGCTTGTTTCCGCGCGGAAGCAGGCAGCGCAGGGCGCGACACGCGCGGACTTATCCGCCAGCACCAGTTCAATAAGGTTGAGCTTGTTAAATTCGTTGACCCCGAGGGTTCATATAACGAGCTTGAAAAGCTTACGCATGACGCGGAGGAGGTTTTGCAGGGACTCGGGCTTCCGTATCGCGTTGTAAGAATCTGCATCGGCGACCTCGGCTTCACGGCTGCAAAGAAATATGATATTGAGGTTTGGATGCCCTCCTACGGCAGATATGTTGAAATTTCCTCCTGCAGCAACTTTGAGGATTTCCAGGCTCGCCGCGCAAATATCAAGTTTAGGGACGGGCAGGGCTCAAAGGCTCAGTATGTTCACACTCTTAACGGAAGCGGCGTTGCAGTCGGCAGAACGGTTGCGGCGATTATGGAAAATTATCAGAATGAGGACGGCTCAATCACTGTTCCCGAGGCGCTTGTTCCATATATGGGCGGCAAAACCGTTATTAAATGATTTAAATTACAGTAATTTCCAAACAAAACGGGTTTCTTCTATTATATATAGCTGAAACTCGTTTTTTGATGAAAAGTGTATTATAAAGAAGAAATATTACAGCAGATTACAGCAGATTACAGTTTGATTACATCTGGCAAAGGCATATTGACATAGCAAAAATAGAGTGCTATAATCGCAGTATAGTAAGTGAGGGGTATCCCCCGCTGCTGTAACTTTTGGTGAATTTGAAAGAGGTCGCCGAAAGTAAAAACGAAACGAACTCTTTCAAAAAATAATTTTATAGGAGGCAGAGATTATGACAAATCTCAAAAAGACAATCGCAGTTGTTCTTGCATTTGCAATGATCTTCAGCATGGGCATGATCAGCACATTTGCTTATTCTGACGTTGAAGCAAGCACAACAGTTGGCGAAGCAGTCGGCATCCTTTCAAACCTTGGTATTCTCACAGGTTTCGAGGATGGCACATTTAAGCCCGACGAGACAGTTACAAGAGCTCAGATGGCTGCAATCGTTTGCCGTACACTCGGTTACGAGTCTCAGGCAAAGAGCAGCGCGGGCACAACAATTTTCAACGATGTTCCCGGTGACCACTGGGCAGCAGGCTACATCAACGTAGCTCAGTCGCTCAACATCATCAACGGTTACGGTGACGGAAACTTCGGTCCCGAAGATAAGGTTACCTATGAGCAGGCTGTTAAGATGATTGTTTGCGCACTTAACTATGACCTTGTTGCACAGGCTAAGGGCGGTTACCCCACAGGTTACCTCAGTGTTGCTTCTTCCGAAGGCATCACAAAGTCTGCTAACGGTAAGGTTGGCGACGCTGCAAAGAGATCTACTGTAGCAGTTCTTGTTTACAACTCTCTTGAAGTTCGTATCCTTGACCAGAACACATGGACAACAGACGGTTCTGACGAGTATGCTAAGTCTGACGACACAATCCTTTCCAAGTACCTTGACGTAAACAAGTGGGAAGGCGTTGTTTCCGATGTTCCTTTCACAGACTACGCTAAGAACGATTACAAGAAAAACACAACTCCGAAGATAAGCCTTGACAGCAACGCTTTCTACAAGGTTTACAAAAACGGTAAGGAAACAAAGATTGAGGACGAAGCAGCTACAAACGTTGATTGCAGCCTTGTAGATGTTGAAGGTCTTCTCGGTAAAAAGGTTATCGCTTATATCGGCGACAGCGAAGACGATGAGACAGGCAACATCATGGTTTACGCTATCAGCGAGAAGAGCAGCGGAAACACTGTAACAAAGATCAGCAAGACTCAGCTCGTTGACAAAGACGACAAAGAGTTTACAACAATGGATCAGATCAGCTACAGAAAGACAGGTTCTACAAAGGTTTATGACCTTGACCTTGATTCCAAGGTTAAGATCTACAAGAACTATGAAGTTGATGATTTTGACAAAGCAACAAGCAACAATGAGACCGATAAAGATAAATCAGACTCTGACAAGAGGGTTATGAGAAACACTGAAGGTCTTGATCAGCTTGTTGGACAGGGCGGTACAATTGAACTTATCAGCAATGACAATGATGATGATATCGAGTATATCGTAATCAATGCTTACACTGATGAGGGCACAATCGAATCCGTTTCTGAAGAAGACGGTGAAATCACATTCACTCTTTACAACGGCGGTCTCGATGATATCGATACAGCTGACGAAGATGTACTTGTAAAGGTTTACAAGGATGGCGAGCTTGCAGCAGCTAAGGATCTTGCAGAGGGTGACACTGTTTCCACAGTTGAAATCAGCAAGAATGTTCGCGTACTTTATGCTTCTTCCAAGACTGTAACAGGCAGTGTTGATTCTTACGATACAGAAGATGAGACTGTTACAATCGCAGGTAACGATTACGAGCTTTCTCCCTTCAAGAGCGGCACAGTTGCAAGCCTTAAGGACGAGGAAGGCACATTCTATCTGAACGTTGACGGTCAGATTGCTCACAATGAGTCTGACTCAGCTGCTTCCGGTAACTACGGTCTTGTACTTGCAGTTGACAAGGAAACAGGTATCAACGACGGTTATGTTATGCAGGTTGTTCTTGCTGACGGTACTGTTGCAGAGTATGACCTTGCTTCAAAAGCTAAGTACTATGATAAGAACGGCGCTTCTGTAACAACTGACGACAAGACAACAGCTAAGAAGATTGCCGGATTTATCGGTACAGGCGATGTTGAGACAAAAGCTGTTAAAGCTACTGCAAAGAACATTGCAAAGAAAACTGACAACGGCGTGTTCAAGTTTACAATCAAAGACGGTAAAATCAATAAGATTAAGGCTCTCAAGGGTGATCCAATCAGCTATCTTGAGCCTAATACTAAGAAGTACGATGCTGAAGCTATGAGCTACGGCAGCGCAGAGTTCGATAAGGACACTGTTGTATTCGCAATCGACGCTAAGGTTGATGATACTAAGGAACTTAAGGACGACGATGTATCTGTAGGCAAAGTTTCCGCATTCTTTGCAGATGAGGACGACGCTCTCAGATTCGTAGCTCTTGATCAGGACAACGGTATTGTTGGTGCAGTTCTCGGATTCGACCTTAAGACAAGCGTTCCCGAAGATTCTGCTGCAGTTATCATTTCTTCTATCAAGACTGTAACTTATGATGATGACGATGCAGTTCAGATCACAGGTCTCCAGGGTGGTAAAGAAGTAACTTACACAATCTATGACGAAGATGCTGACTATGCAAGCAGCGTTGCTCCCGAGGATCTTGCAAAGGGTGACGTTATCCTTGTTGCAGCAGCTAACTCTGAAAACGTTGTAAGCGACTTCAAGACACTTTATCAGGCTAACAAGTCCGGCGCTCTCGGTACAGTTGACGCTACCGCTAAGAAGGGTGACGACAAGGATGACATCTACAATGTAGTTGCTAACCTTAATGCTGCTAAGACTAAGGAGTCTAACAACAAGTTCTATCTTGACGCTGATGTTAAGAACGACTATGAGACATTTGCTACAACAGATGACGGTCTCAGCATGAGAGCTTCCGCTAACTACACGCTTGTAGATTACACGGAAAGCACAAAGAACCCGACGGTTGAGAAGAAGAGCTCTTCTACAACTCTCAGCACAAGCGCTAAGTACAAGACTGTTGTATTCGTAAGAGTTTACGACGGTGTTCTTGCAGAGGTTGTTGCTTACAGATTCAACGCGTAAGTTTGTCGGGATTATCTGACAGATTAGTCTGAATCTGAATAAAAAGGCGGTTCCGCAAGGAATCGCCTTTTTGATGCATAAAAACCGCGCCCTGCCGCAATTAAGCGGCAGGGCGCATTTGCTTTACTATCTTGTAATGACCTTGTGCAAATCCGTTAAACGCGGGGATTTGCCAATCTGTTAATAAGCCGCCTTATTTCTCCGGTTTGAACGAGCTTTTCAGCGGCGCAGTACGGTTGAACACGCTTGTGTTCTTGCTGTCACGCGTGTAATACCCCATTCTGACGAACTGGAATTTCTCGCCGACAGGTGCGTCCTTAAGCGACGGTTCAAGCTTTGCGTTCGGGAAAACCGTCATTGAGTTCGGATTCAAAAATTCCTCAAAATTGTCGTCCTCAAGGAGCGTTGCAACGTCCTCCTTGTTAAAGATGTTATCAAACTCGCGCACTTCAAAATCAAGCGCCGTTTCGCGGCTCAGCCAGTGGATTGTTCCCTTGACTTTTCTGCCGTCAACGGGGTTTCCGTTGCCAGATTCAAGGTCAACCGTGCAGCGCAGCTCGCCCACATTTCCGTTTTCATCGTGAACAACCTCGCAGCATTTCATGATATAGCCGCCCATCAGGCGAACCTCACCGTCCGGCTTCAGTCGCTTAAAGCCCGGAACGGGCGTTTCCATGAAATCGCTCTTTTCAATATAAAGCCTGTTCGTGAAGGGCAGCTTGCGCGTTCCCTTTTCCGGCTTTTTCGGGTGGTTCGGCAGTTCGAAAAATTCCGTCTTGCCGTCCGGGTAGTTCGTAATTGTAACGGGGAGGGGATCGATAACCGCAACTCTGCGCTCCGCGCTTTCGTTCAGCTCCTCGCAAATGCAATATTCAAGCAGTCTTATATCAGCCATTGAATTTGCCTTTGCAACGCCGCTGCGCTCGATAAAATCGAAAATCGCGCTCGGCGTGTAACCGCGGCGGCGCAGCCCCTGCAGCGTTGGCATTCTCGGGTCGTCCCAGCCGTCCACCGTGCCCGTTTCAACAAGCTTGCGAAGATAGCGCTTGCTCATCACGGTGTATGTCATGTTAAGGCGCGCAAATTCGTACTGATGCGGTTTATGTTCAAAATCAATGTTGTCAACAACCCAATTGTATAGAGGACGGTGATTTTCAAACTCAATCGAGCAAAGCGAATGAGTGATTCCCTCAAGCGCGTCCTGAATGGGGTGCGCAAAATCGTACATGGGATAAATGCACCACTTATCCCCCTGGCGATGGTGATGCATGTGCAGAATCCTGTAAATAACGGGGTCGCGCATGTTCATATTGGGTGAGCTCATGTCGATTTTTGCGCGGAGCGTGTGCGTTCCGTTCTCAAACTCACCGTTTTTCATGCGGCGGAAAAGCTCAAGGTTTTCCTCAATGCTTCGGTTTCTGTATGGGCTTTCCGTGCCGGGCTCGGTCAGCGTTCCGCGGTACTGCGCCATTTCCTCCTGCGTAAGGTCGCAGACGAACGCTTTGCCGTCCTTTATAAGCTTTTCAGCGAATTCATAGCATTTGTCAAAATAATCGCTGCCGTAGAAAATGCCGCCGCTTGGGTCGGCGCCCAGCCAGCGCAAATCGGCTTCAATCGCTTCAACAAACTCATTGTCCTCTTTAACGGGGTTCGTATCGTCATAGCGCAGATTAAAAAGTCCGTTGTATTTTTTCGCCGTGAAATAATTAATCCAAATCGCCTTGGCGCTGCCGATGTGCAGATACCCGTTCGGCTCGGGAGGAAAACGCGTGTGCACGCTTGTTTCGCGCCCTGCCTTTAAATCCTCGTCAATAATGTCATGAATAAAATTCGAGTAACCCTCTTCCATGCTTGCTCCTCCAAATATTTTATCGTTTATCTATTTCAACATAATCGCGCCGCTTGTAAACATTTTTATATGCCGGGCGGATAATCCTGTCCGAAACGGTGATTTCCTCCAGCCTGTGCGCGCACCAGCCGGCAATTCTGCTCATTGCAAAAATCGGTGTGTAAACCTCGGGCGGAATATTGAGCATTTTATAAACAAAGCCGCTGTAAAAGTCAACGTTGATTGCAAGGTCCTTGTGCTTTCCGGTAACCTCGGAAAACAGCTGCGGAGTAAGGCGCGCAATCGCGTCATAAAGCGCAAGCTCTTCCTCCATGTGCTTCTCCTTTGCAAGCTTGCCGGCACTTTCGCGCAGCATTTCGGCGCGGGGGTCGCTCCGCGTGTAAACCGCGTGACCGATTCCGTAAACCAACCCCGTGCGGTCAAACGCCTGCTTTTTCAGAATTTTTATTATATGCTCTTTTATCTGTTTTTCATCGGATATATCGGAAATGTTTTCCTTGAAATCCTCAATCATCGCCATAACCTTGGCATTCGCGCCGCCGTGCTTCGGTCCCTTAAGCGCGCCGACTGCCGCCGCAATCGCGCTGTAGGTGTCCGTCCCGGTTGAGGAAACAACGTGCGTTGTGAACGCGCTGTTATTACCGCCGCCGTGCTCGGCATGAAGAATGAGCGCAAGGTCAAGAAGGTGCGCTTCCGTTTTGGTAAATTCATTGTTCGGGCGCATCATATACAAAAAGTTTTCCGCCGTTCCCATATCCTCACGCGGGGTGTGCAGAATCAGACTTTTTCCGTCAAAATAGTGCGCCTTTGCCTGGTAAGCGTGCGCAATCATCGCCGGAATCCGCGCAATCAGCTCAAACGACTGCCGCAGAACATTTTCAATTGAAATTTCATCGGGATTCGGGTCGTACGAATAAGCCGCGAGCACGCTTCTTGCAAGCTTGTTCATAATGTTGTTGCTGGGCGCTTTCAGAATCATATCCTCGGTGAAATTCGCCGGCAGGCGGCGCATCGAGCCGAGATATTCCGTGAATTCGTCAAGATTTTTCCTTGTCGGCAGCTGCCCGAACAAAAGGAGATAAGCCGCCTCCTCATATCCGAAGCGCTTTTCCCTTCGGCACGCTTCAACAAGCTTTGCCACGTTGATTCCGCGGTAACGCAGAACGCCGTCAACCGCCTGTTTTTCACCCTCGTCAAGCACATAACCGTGAACCTCGCCCACCTTTGTCAGCCCGACAAGAACGCCGCTTCCGTCAGCGTTGCGCAGCCCCCTTTTAACGTTGTAAATCCCGTAAAGCTCGGGATCAATCGAATAGGTTTTCTGCGACAGGGTGCACAGCTCCTTAAAAAGTTTGTCGTTCGTTTTAATAGTAATCACTCCGGTCTGAAATGCGGCAGAATATATGCGCACTGTAATTATTTATCTATTTTATCATAACCGCGCATTAAATTCAATACAAATGTTATATTTATCCCCCCGTTTTCATATTATTATGGGGTAAAAGGAGTGATTTCATGAAATATTTTGCGGCGCTGTTTGCATTTTTCATTATGTCGGCATATGTTCTGCCGCTGTCGGTGGCGTGCTTTTTCGGCTTCGGCGATAAAAATGATAAGGAAAAAACCGAGCCCGAAAACAAAATCAGCGTTTTTTTCAAGGAGGAAAACAAGGTTCGCACCGTGCCGCTCGAGGAATATATAACGGGCGTTGTTGCGGCGGAGATGCCTGCATCGTTCGAGGAGGAGGCGCTCAAGGCGCAGGCAGTTGCCGCGCGGTCGTTCGCGGTTTACAGGAGCAAGTCGCAGAACCCTGCGCACCCCGACGCGGCAGTGTGCACGGATTCAACGCACTGCAAAGCGTTTCGGAGCGAGCAGGCTTCCATGCAGCTTTGGGGCGCGGACGGGGAGAAGAATAAAAAAAAGATAGAAAGCGCGGTAAATTCAACCGCCGGGGAAATTCTGACGTATAACGGTGAGGCGTGCCTTGCGGTCTTTCACTCGCAGGCGGGCGGCGGCAAAACGGAAAGCTCGCGCGATGTGTGGGGCGGCGATCTGCCGTACCTTGTGAGCGTTGAAAGCCGCGGCGAGGAAAACGCGCCGAACTATCATTCAAGCGCGGACGTGCCGCTTTCGGAGTTTTGCGAAAAGCTGACGGCGGAAAATCCGCAGGCGGTTATAACATCCGCAGCCGATATCGGGGAAATAACGCGCAGCGAGGGCGGCGCGGTGAAAAGCATTGCAATCGGCGGCGCAAGCTTTAAGGGCAGCGACATCCGGAGGATTTTCAAGCTGCGCAGCGCGTGCTTTGAAATTAAGTGCGAGGGCGATAACGTGCATTTCGAGGTCACGGGGTACGGGCACGGCGTTGGCATGAGCCAGTACGGCGCAAACGAGCTTGCGAAGGAGGGCATGAGCTACAAAAAAATTCTTGCGCATTATTACACGGGAACAAAAACGGAAAAGGTTTAAAAGCGCACCGCTTTGGAAATAATAAGCAGCGGAGGCGATATTTTATGAAGAAAATTCAGGCTGTCTTTTTTGTGATTGCCGTTGTGTCCGTCTTTGTGCTCAGCTTTCTCATCGGGCGCGCAACGGCGCTCCGAAAGCATGACGAGGACGTGAAAAACAGCGAATCGATATATACCGGAACAGTTCCGCTGCCCGAGCTGAAACGCGACAGCGCGGAGGACGCTGCCGCTTCCGCCAAGGCAAACGTAAAAAAAGAAGAAGCCGAAGAATCGGCTTCCGAAGAAAAAAAGACACAGCCGCCCGTGAAAATGGAATTTCCGTGCGGAACGGAGGTTTCAAAGGAATATTCCGAGGGCGCGGTCTATTCAAAAACCATGGACGACTGGCGCGCACACACGGGCATTGATTACAGGGCAGACGAAGGAACGCAGGTTTCCGCCGCGTGGGAGGGCGATGTTTCGAGGGTATATCGGGACAAGCTCTGGGGCAGCTGCGTTGAAATCGAGCACAGCGGCGGCGTTCGCAGCGTTTACAGAAATCTCGGCAGCAAGATTTTTGTAAAGGAAAAGCAGCATGTTAATGCAGGACAAGC
>OGMF01000678.1_pt1 | contig 37248 bp, 53 predicted proteins | sample 1572921 | NCBI WGS metagenome assembly OGMF01 (sample SAMEA2581919, study PRJEB24529) | metagenome | biome: Human gut stool | place: China | collected 2011 | reverse complement strand
ACGGCGACCACCGAGATCTACACTCTTTCCCTACACGACGCTCTTCCGATCTCGACGGTTTCCCCGGCGGCGGTTTCAATCTGCCAGCTTTGGGTCTTGCCGCCCTGATGCCGTTTGACTTCGCCCAGGCGTATCATTTCAAAAACCCGTACGGCTATAATATCAATCAGCTTTTGCATAAGGTTGATTTGTAACATTCAAAGTTCCTCCAGATTTAGCTTTGCCTGATAACCGGCTTCGCCGCCGCGCAGGTAAAGGTCGGTAATCAGATAGGTGTTGTTCAGCTCCAGCCAGTCGTCGCGGACAATAATCGGCGTGTTGACGTCATAAAGCCGGCCTTCGGTGGTTTTCAGCGACGAACCGATGACCTGAAAGTCAAAAGAAGCGTCTTCCAATCTCTCCCGAACGGCATTCAACAAAGACGTCGTAACCAGGTCGACGGTTTTGTGTTTCTGCCGTTTTATGCCCCGGGAGTTTTCCGACCGGCTGCTGTTTATAATCTCCGCCAAAGTCAAATCATCGCTCAAAGTCTGCTGCCGGTGCAAAACCACCTGTTCAAAATCGCTGTAGGCGTTTTGATAAAACTTGATGTCGCTGATGTTTTCACCGGTCATCAGCACCGAATTTGTCAGCCGTTTTTGCGTCCGGTCGGCAATGACCAGGCTGCCGTCATTGTCCGAATAAATAAAGGTGTTGGTCAAAAGCGCCAGATTGTTAAGCACGACGTCGATGTCGTCACCGGCGGAAACCACAAATTCGGGAATCAGTTCCTGACTGGCCGAACGATTGTTCAGCGAAATGTTGAAATCCTTAATCAAATCCTGCGCAATCGAAACAAAAGACTGTCGGATATAATAACGGCCGCGGCCGGCGCTGGCGCCGACCAGCCGGGAAGCTTCCGAATTGACCTTTACCGTCAGACAGGGTTCTTTTTGGTAATAACCCGGCCGGCATTCGCTGACAAAACCGGTCAGCGCAATTTCGTCGTCAATACGGATTTGCCCCGGCATACCGATTTTTAACGACTGTTTAAGACGCTTCAGGTCGTTTACGTCTTTTTTCAAGGCGATGAAAGTTCCGGTATTGGCCAGCTGATAAACGGATTTTTGAATATGAAAATCCGTAAAATTAAACATGCTGACCGCCGACGTGCGAAGTTCTATCTTATACATCTTCCACCTCCAGTTCCTCGCCGGCGGGGCAAAACAGGGCGTGCCGGATTTCGTTGCGTTTGACCAGACGGGCCTCCGTGTCTTCGATATTGGCGGCGCCGTAAAGCTCGTGGGCAATAACCACGGCAGGAAAACTCCGGTTAAACCGGACATTGCGGATTTTAACCGCATGCTTTTTGCGGATAAGCTTAATCCCCAGATTGACCAAATCGGAAATCTGCGTCTGGACAACGATGTTGTCGGTGTCAAACAGAACCGTTTCTGCCGTTTTCTGAATGGTTTCAACCGTTTGTTCAATTTGTTTGCGGTTGTCATACTGCTTTTTGGTCGACGCTTCAAACACCGCCTGAACGACAGCCTCCTGATTGACCAGCTGCTGAACGGCCTTGGCGTTCGTATAAACCTGCAACAGAGATTCGTCGTTGATTTCCGGGTAGTCAACGTCGCTTTGCAGCCCTGCAATGCCGATATAGGTGTCAAAATAGTCTTTCTCCGCACCAAAAGTGTCGCCCAGCTTAAGATAACTCATTATCGCGCTGCTGATGCCGCCGGCGGCCGCCGCCAAAATGTCCAGATTTCCGGTTATCGGGTCGACAATCTGTCCGATCAGGTTGTCTGCCGTCAACTTTGAAATTTTTCCGGCAATGCTGGTTATGCTGTCGAAACTCTGGGTTTTAACAAAGTTGGGAAAGCCCTCGAACGTAAATTTCTCGTCAAACTCCGCCAGAATGTTTTTTTCAGTTTCCGCCTGACCGGCGGCCACTTTCTCCTCGTCAATCTCTTTCAGCTCAATAATTTGCAGGGACAGGTTGTCGGCGTCGATTTTCTTAAAATTCAGGTCCAGCAGATAATATCCCTCGTTCTCGTCATCTCCGCTGATACGCCAGCCGCCTTCGTCCGTCTTAACCTGTGCCGAGCGGCCGTCCGGCAATTGCAACAGGCCTTGCTTGCGACTCAACGCGGCTTCAAGCCGGCGTTTGACGTTTTCAACTTCGCGGCCGTAAATAAAGCCCTGAATTTTAAAGTCGATGTTGTCGGGTTCATTGACCTGGCTTTTGTTGTCGTCGGCCAAAAAACTCGCCTCCGCAATCTTAATGCCGCGGCCGTAATCTATTTTCTTGACGTGAAACTCAACGCCTCCGAATTTAGCTAACAATTTGCCGTCCTCCCAAAGACAAGTCGACGTCGGTGTTGCTGTCCGGTCCGTCGTCGGTTTGAATCGAATTAACCTTGAGCCGGCACATGCTCGGTTCCTCAAAGCCTATCTGTACCTTTGTTTCCGAACGATTTACGGATTTTTCCGCTTCCTGCCGCATAACGGCGGCACTTTGCTGCGGAACGTCGTCAAAAAAGCTGCCGATTTTTTCGCCCAGAAAGTTTCCGATATAAGCGCCGGCAACCATGCCCAAAGGCCCGCCGATTGCACCTATCAGTCCGCCGGCAATGCTGCCGAGGCTGCCGCCGACCTGTGTAGCATTTTCGGCTTTTGTCAGTTCATAGGCCGAATAGGCTACGCCGAGGCCGCCCAAGGCCCGGCCGCCGTATTTCAAAAATTTGCTGCCGTAGCCGACCGCCCGCGCCAGACCGCGGTGTCTGGCCATAAACCGGCCGACACGGCCGAATTTGCCGCTTTTCCCTGAACCGCCGCCCAGAAAATCACCGCCGGCAGCTCCCAGCGCGCCGGCATTGACAACATAAACCGGCAACGGCGCCGACATGCTGGCAATCGACCCCAGCGCACCGCCTTTGACGCCGCCCCGGACGGCCTGCATCGGATTTTTAAAAAAGCTGTAAACGCCAAAACCGAACTTTGCCGTTTTGTACGCGGCCAGCGCCGTTCCGACACCGACGAGAATTTTTGCGGTGTTGTTCAGATAACGCTGCATTTTCTCATGGTCTATCGAATTCACCGCACGCGCAAAGCTGTTAAGCGAACGTTCCATTTTGGAATAAATGAACTCCCGGAAAGTCGCCCGCATTTTGGTTATGTTCGGGTCAAACTTGGAAGCGGCGCGCGCGGCGTCTTGCAGCAGCGCGGCACTGTCCGAACTGGCTTTCAGAAAACTGTCGAGGCTCTTAAAATCTTTGGTTTTGTTATATTCGATAATAACCGCCCGGACGGCTTTCATCGCCTCTTCGTCCAAAACGCCGCTGATTTTCGTCTGGCTGCCGTTTGTCAGCCGGACTAAATCCTTGACAATGTCGATGACCGACCGCATTTTGTTCGGATCGTCGTCGTCAAACAGTTTGATGCCGGCCGAAGAAAGCATTTTCTGACGGGTGCGGTCGTTAAAATTGCGAATCAGCGCTTCAATCGCCGTCGTCGTCTGCTCCGGTGAACCGGTAGACTGGCGGGCCATTTGCGCCAGGGCGCCCATTTCGTCCAGGCTGATTTGCCCGATTCTGCCGGTTGCCGCATAAGCGGACATCAGGCGTTCGCCCTGTGTGGCAAGGTCTTTCAGCTCAAAAGCGCCCATTTTGCCTTGATTGACCAGTTTGCTGATGGCCACGCGGATTTTTTCCGGCTGGTCAATACCGAACTTTTGATAAATGTCGCCGACCATGGCGCCGACGTCTTCGCCGGCCGCTCCGGCGGCCTGGATGGCATAAGCCAGATTTTCCATATTTTCGACCGCAAAGTCCATGTCGCCGGTTTTGCTGACGATTTTTTCAATCGCGGCAATGATTTCCGACGGGTCGACGTTAATGTCGCGCTGCTGCGCCACCCGGTTAATCTGGGTATTCAAACGCTCCATGTCTTTGTCGGAACGTTCGGCCTGAATACCGAGCCGGGTTAAGCGCATTTGCAGCGAAGACACATTTTTGACAGCCATTGCCGTTCCGATTCCCGTAACCGCGGCCGTGTAACGGTTGGTTAAACGGTCAATACCCCGGTCTGCCATCTGCGCGGCTTTGGACAAGACCGCCATGCTGCGGCTGCCCGACGCGCTCAGCTGATTAAGCCGGCCGGCAAAGACCCGGCATTGCGACATCAAGTTGCCGTACAAGTCCAGGCGCAGGGAAGCAGTTAAATTCGGAGTTGTCATTTTTTCGGTTCTTTCATCATCTTGGCATAGCGTCTAAAATAGCGGTGAACGCGGACATAGGGCATATTCAGAATATCCTGTTCGCTGAAGTGAAGCGTGCGAGCCATTACTAAAACAGCATCAAGCGTTTTGTTGTAATGGCTCAGAATCTCGCCCCATTTCGGCCAGATTTTCGACACCTCTCAATTCCAGATATTTGTTTTGCAAAAGGTCGAAATCCCTGGCCGTCAACATCTTAAGTTCCGTCTGCGAAATCTTTTTGATGTCGCCGATACTTTGAATAATCCGGCTTAAGGCAATGACCATCGCCTTAATCGGTGAGGACAGAACCACCGGGCCTTGTGTCGTATGGTAGCAGGTTTCGCTGCCCTCTTCGGCCGCGATAATGTCGCCGGCGGTCAGCCCGCGCATAACAACGTGTTTGTTCTCAACGCCGTCAACGCAAAGGCCGTCATTCAAATCAAATTCAATGTCAGCCATTGATAATCTCCTGATGTTTTTTGAAACAGAATGTTACTTCAAAGCCGCCGGCCACGACTTCAATCTCGCCGTCCTGCCAAGCGTGGGCGGCGGTATAGTTCTGACCGGTATCAGTTGTCCAGACCACGGTCACGTCGTCCATCGCCATCAGCTCGTCGATAGAAAGGCCCGCCGACAGCTCAATTTTGAACTTGACCCAGCCGCCCTGGGTTTTATGGGAAAAACCCTGGCCGTTGTCGGTTTTGTTGCGGATGACGCCCGAAAGCGAATAGCTTAATTCGGTGGCATCCCAGCTTTTGGCGTCGGTTTTAATCGAACCTTCGCCGAATTTCTGATACGGATTTGTGCTTTTTTTCATTTAACGCCTCGTTTAGGAAATATATTGCAGTTTGCCGGCAACCAGCCGCAGATTGTTCATGATGTTGGGCTGGAAAAGCTGGTTGACGCGGTTTTTGTCGGAAGAGTCAATCATTGAAATAATTGATTCTTTGAACGCCGAAATATCTTCGACCAGACCGGCAGCCTGCCAGTCTTCGGCCAGGGCAATGACTTCCGCGGTCAAAATCGACGGAGTAACAATCGCCTGTCCCGGCTGTACGTCATAGCCGTCGTCCGCCAGCTTATACCGGCCGTACTTGTTCAAAATCCGGTCGCGGTACGAATAACGAAGGTAAATAAGCGTTTTAACCGTCGGCAGGTCAAAATAGCTGTCATTGGCTACGCCGCGGTCGTTGTAACGGTATGACGTAACTTCACGCTCAATTGCGGTCTGTTCGCTGGCATTGGTAACAAGCGTCGAGATGCCGGCTTCAAGCAGCATGTTGCGTTCGTCGGCCGTCAGTTCTTCCTTGGCCGGCAAATCGCCGTCCAGAACCAGGGTGCTGAGCTGGCGGGCCGGATCCTTTTGGAATTCATAGGCTGCAATCGCCGCAAACCGGGCGGCGCGTTCTTCCGGCATGTTCGGCGATTTGTAATCCATAATCGGAGAAACGCATTGATGATTAACGCCGTCAACACCGGTTAACATCTCGTTTAACGTGCCTTTAAGAGTGTAGTAAACGACCGATTCGTTGCAGACCATGGCATTATACCGGCGGGAAAGCTCGGTTTTTAACAACCGCACGTTGGCGGCGTCGGTGTAGGACGTGACGATGTCGGTAAAATATCCGTCGCCGATGGCGGCAATGGTTTCCGCCAGAGAAACGTTGCCGGAACCTTTTGTTTCCTGGGTAAAGCTGACCTTGATGCCGGCAGCCGTTTCTTCACCTTCGTAGTAATCAAGGCGAATATCAATATAGTTTCCGGCTTCCCCCTTATGCTTGGCCGTGAGCGTCAACTCGGCCGGTTTGTCGGACACCTCGGCCGCCGTTGCCGGAATTTGCCTGTTGGCGTTGATTTTTTCAATCAGCGCGGCGGTAATGTCCGCAACCTCGTCGCCTTCGTTGACAGTCAGACGGACTTCGCGTCCGGCAATCATCAAATTGACCATGCCGGCTTTGACGCTTTCCGCGGTCAAGGTCAGCTTATAAACGGCGGCTACGCCTTCGGACTGGTCCGGCGCGATGACATAAAGCTTGTTGGCCGTGTTCTTCTCTTTCCAGGCTTTGGCCATGCGGTGCAGTTCGGAACCTTCGCCGGCCAGAGCGATAAGCTGGTCGGCGTCGCTGATGACGCCGGAAAGGGTATTTTTGCCTAACGTACCGTCCAAGGCCTGGCCGATTAACAGGCCGACCGACGACTTGCCGGAGAGGCCGGCGCTGGCCAGCGAATTGTCAATTTCGCAATAGCAGCCCGGGACTTTCGTATTACTGATTTCGTTATAATCGATTTGTGCCATTTTATTTATCCTTTGCTGAAGCAGCTTTGGCCGCTGCGGTTTTGGGAGGGTTTTTGACGACTTCCACCTCGTGGTCGCGAATGCGGCGGTGCCAGAAAGTCGAAGCTTCGACCCAGGCGCCTTCCGCCGGCAGACGGGTGCGGTCCGGTTTGAAAACAATCAGCTCCTTTTTGCAGGGTCTGACAAAAATCTTATTCATGTTTTTTACTCCTTACGTTAAAATTGAATTCCGACTTTTCCGTCCCGATTGTCCAGGTGCTGAACAGGCGCAGAAAATCGTCCAAATCGTCGGCCTTTTTCTGCAAAACGGAGAGAAAACTGCGGGTTTTGAAGGTAATGCCGTAAATGCTGGTAAAATGACCTTTCAGCCGCCCGGAATAAATCGGCCGGGTGCTGACGAACTCAAACGGTTTAATCGGCAGCCCCAAATCCTGGTCGATAAACATCCGCTTGATGTCGTTTAATATCCTGTAGGCTCCGACCTGTTTGCTGCCGCCGAAACGCGAGGCTTTCTCGTTTCTGACGTTGCGGACATAAACGATAACCAGATATGTCAGCGCGCAGTCCGGGCGATTCAGCTTGCGGCCGGGGTCGCTGTCGCCGACATAGGTTACCCAAACCGCCGGACTGCTGTTTTTGACCAGCACTTCCGGGTCGTCGTCGACCTGGCCGCCGTAACTGTCAACCACCGGTATGTTGTAGCCCAGCGCACCGCTCTTTGAAGCGGTTCTGATAATTTCCGTCATTGTATTTTCAATGACGCTCTGCGGTTCCAGGTCAAAACTGTCGTATTTTTCAGCCACGCAGCGCCTCCGTCATAAAGTCGCCGATACAAAGCTGAATGCGCTTCTCGTCGTCTTTGGAAACGCCCAGATACGGACGGGCCGGAATTTCGACCGACGATTTGCGCGCCCAGCGGCCGTTCACGCAAAATTGCAGAAAACGGGAAAATCAGGCTTTTATTACCGCACCGGTCTGATGAACGCCGGCATACGGCAGATTGGAACCGATTTCGACATAGTCATCTTCGACGTTGGTCGTTATGGAATCTTTCAGGAAACCTTGGAAGTTCAGGATTTTTCCACCCCTCAAATTAGCTTTCCACGGTTTTCCCGACGGCTCTTTCTCCTCCTGAAACCTGCGGATTGTTCCGCTTTCAAGCTCACCGGCAATACGGTCGGCCAGTTTTTTTCTGTCATCGAGTCCGGTTATTTTTTCCGCGGCCTCCGCCAGACCGGTTATCCGGGCGCGAATTCTGATGCTCATCTAAAAGCCCTCCATGCTTCGATGGGAAAAAAGCCGGGGCGATGAGCCTCTGAAGACGACATCGCCGGCTTGTTCGGGTTCACTGCCGGTCGAGCTGTCTTCCAGGATAATGACACCTTTTGCAACATCTCGCAGCCAGCTGATTGCTTTTTCGTATTCGTCTTTGACGTCGTCGGGCTTTACTCCTTTATGCAGATAGTACCGGGCCAGCGTGCAATTGACGCGCTTGAGCGCTTCCGGGACGACGGACAACGGCAACGCATGGCGGGCGGCAAGATAGGAATTGATGGTTTCGGCCGCGTCACTTAAGGCAATCTCAACGGTTTTGACGTTGATTTGTTCCCCGTTCTCGTCCTCGGGGGCCAGTTGCAAAATCTCCCCGTCGGGGGTTCTGCGCATTAAATCTTCCATTGTGGCGTAGCTCATTTTTTTTCCTTATTTGCCGCTCTCGGCCGGGGTGTTTTCCGTCTGGTCGGTCTGTTTGGGTTCTTTATTGCCTTGGGCTTTCTGTTTTTTACCTTTTTCGTCCGGCTTTTGTTTTTTTTCGGATTTGGCAGCCGCAGGCTGTTTCGGAGCCTCAACTTTCTTGAGGTCAACAATTTCAACCGTCAGGTCTTTTCCGTTCTCAGCCAAAATCTGCCGCAGCTGCTCTTCGCTGAAATCTGCCGCCGGCCGCAGGGTTTTCTTGACGGGGTGGGCAATGCCGCCCCGTCTGAAACCGTCGCGTTTTGCGGAAATCAACAAGCCCTTTCCGGTTAAGTCCGGGAGTTTCTCGTTCATGGCACCGCTCCTTAATCCAGCAAACCGGATTCCAAAAGGTCAACTTTGTGATAGTTGACGTTGGAAGCGCCGTTCGACAAACGTTCGCAGTTAATCAGCGCTTCCGCCGCTGCGGTGTTTGACGGCCCGAAAACCAGCAAATCCGGTTTAACATCAAGCGGAATGCCCTGGTCGCGGGTAAACGAGCGCATGGCTTTGTATGCAGCCTCGAAGTTTGCCTGATTCAGCTCGGCCTGCGAACAAAAAGCCAGCTGCCACAAACCGAAACCGACGTTGCCGCGGCCGTCGACGCCGTAGAGGATTTCCTTGCGATGGAAAACGTTCTCGTCTTTGACGTCGTCTTTAATGACCAGCTCGTAGTTTTCCCGCTTCTGGTAGATAATCGGTTTAATCCGGCGTTTGGTGCAAAGCAGGAACCACGCCGGTTTGCTGCCGGACTGATAGTTGGAAACGGAAGCTGTCTTGCCGTCGGCACCGACGACCGGGTGGTCGGTGTCGAAAAAGTTCTGCTTGTCATAGCATTTGAGGGAAGTTCCCTGTTTCAAAAGGCCGAAGACCAGCTCGTCCGGGTGGCGTTTGGCGCAATCGCCCAAATCCTGAATCAGAATCGAATACATGCCCAGATTGTCATCTTTGATGTCGTTTACTTTGACGGCAACCGTCGTTTCAAAGTCTTTGTTCTTGATGGTGTAGTCGTGTTCCTTGATGTTCTGGATATAGCGGTCGCCGATCCACTCGCGCAGGCTGGGCAGCGTGCCGAGCCAGCCGTAAGTATTAGACGCGCTGCTGCTGGGAACGGTGGTCGCAATTCTTTCATACTGCGTTTTGGTTTCGTTAAACGCGTCTTTAAAAAGCTTGTTAAACGAGGTGTTTAACGCCGCCAGGGTCTGAGAATTCAAAATCATCTGTCTTTTCTCCTAAAATTCCACCCAGACACCGGCATCGTCAACGGCAAAAACTTTGCCGGCAACGGATTTGGTGCTTGTCGCGGAGGTTTTACAAACCGTTGTTGAATCGGTGATATAGCAGTCTTCCGCAATTTCGGCCGCGGTTACCGGGTCGGAACTGTCGTTGGCATATCGGAAAACGCCTTTTTTAATGACGACGCGGTCGTCTTCAATATGGTCAACGCGGCCGAGGGCTTTCAAACCGGTGGCCGTTTTGGCGGCAACGGCCAGGCCGTCGGCGTCCGCACAACCGATTTCGCCCAGGCAAACGTTTTCTTCCGCCTTTAGTTTCAGAGCTACAAATTTGCCGTCAATTTCCGGCGCGTTAAATGCTGGCATGGGCATTCTCCTCTTCTTTCAAAGCGTTGCGATAATCGTCTTCGCTCAGGCCGAGCTGACGGCAAACGGCGACGGCTTCCGCGGTAAGCGACGCGCCGGACGAAGGCGGCGTTCCCGCCGGAGCTTCCGATTTGTTCAGGGCGACCGTCGGCAATTTGTTGATGAAGTCGTCAAAAGCGGCGCGGCCTTGATTCTTGTAAATGTCCCGGGCATGTTCCTTCAGAGCCGGCAGCAAAACGCCGTCGCTGACGGCTTTGTTTACCGCGGTGTCAATCAAATCGCTTTTCAGGTCTTCGACTTCCTTGTTGAGTGCCATATACTCGGCAATGCCGATTGTTTCCGTTTTGGCCTTGTTAATGGCCGTAACGATTGATTCAGTATCAGCGGCGGAAACGCCCAGAGCTTCGGCAATTTTGTTCAGGGAAGTGTCGCCGGCGCCGGTTTTTCCGGCTTTCAGCTTCTCAACCTCGGCAAAAATTGCTTCCTGGCTCGAATTTTCGGGAATCTCCAGCAACTGACAGAGTTTTTGAAGCAAATCCACTTTGTCCTCCGTTTGGTTGTTGAAATTATTGTCTTCCAGCTTGTTAAAAGCCTTCAGTTCTAAATTAGGGTAATTGGTTAACCCTGCGCATTTCAAAGCCAGCACGTTGCCTTCCTTGTCATGCGTAAAGACTGGCGACAAATAGCGATACTCGCGGTTTTTAATCTGCTCTCTGGCTTTTGCCGTCCATTCGATAACGCCCCATAAACCTTCCTCGCCCTTATTAATCAGCCTCTTAATCCAACCGCCGGCCGGCGCGGGCTGGCCGTTCTTGCCGGACAGAAAAGTCTGATGTTCGTAATCGACGACGAGGTCGAGCGTATTTGCCGCCGTATTCGGATGAAAGCGCCGGGTGGTGTTATCAATAACCCTGTCTGCGTCCAACATCGAAAAACGGCGACCGTCGCGGCCGGAAAAACGGCCGTAAGGAATTAACTGGACTTCGGCGGAAACGTCGCCGTCCCGGCTTAAGTCCAGTTTTGCAGAATTTAATGCTATGTATGAATTTGTATCAGTCATGCCCTTAAGGTAGACCGATTTGCCGCAGATAATTAGACTGACTGGTGTCAGGGGAAAGACTTATTTAAACAAAACCTGCAAGGTTTTGTTGCCGGAAAAGACGGCCGGCGTTCCGCCGTCGTTAAACGGACATTAAACGCCCGATTTTCGCCGATTTGCCTTTTTTCGTAACTTTACCCGGCAAGAAGAAAAAAAACGCCTGGAGGCAAAAAAAACATTTTTTGAAAAATACCGCTTAAAAGTTAAAAATGATTGAAAATAAATTTTATCCGTTCTATAATAATATGTAGTTGCAAAAAACGGTGAATCTCGAGGCCGTAGGCTGAAATGTCGCGTGCGAGTGTATTCGAGCCTCGCTGCAACTATTTAAGCCTTTTGCCTTTGCGCAGAAGGCTTTTTATTTGCGCCTCATAAGTCAGATGGTAGCTCTGGGTAAATATCTCGTCGCCCTTGCGGGTAATTTTAACCGCCAGCCAGTATTTTTTGTCCTTTATCTCCTTAACCGCGACCACGCTTTTTTCCGTATCCTGCACCAAATAGTCATAATCGCGGGCAACTTCCGGTATGTTTTGGTAGTCTTCGAGTTTTAAATCCGGGTGATGACGTTTGTTTTTTATCAGCGATTCGTCTGAAAAATAAATTGCACTGACTTCCGTTTTGAGCGTCTTTTTTATCAAATCGTCGGCCGCCGCCACCACATAATAGCCGCTCGGGGCTTCGTAAAAATCGGCGAAATCCTCGTCTTTAACCATGTTTCGGACGGTATTGTCGGTAATTTCGGCCGGCCAGGAGGCAGCCTTGTCCGCAACCTGTTCGCGCGATTTTACCCTTAAATTTGCCTTGCCCACGTTATAATCAAAACCGGGGTCAATGCCGTAGGGGACAAGCTGAACCTGACCGGTCTTCCGGTTGAGCCAGGACACATATTGCAGTTCCGGCCCGGTTTCCACCTTCAACCCCCGGGCTTCGACTTCCGCCCGGCTCAGCTGCCGGACAATACAGCGGCAGTTCCACCCCAGCGGCGGATATATCTTGTTCCAAATCGGATCGTCGACCCGGTAAACTTTGTTCGCCCAAACGCGATGGCTCGCCCTGGTGCGGTTGTCGTCAACAATGATGAATTGCAAATACGGCATATAATCCTTCCGGCGCTGAATTCGTTCCCACCTGCCGGCGGCATAGGCTGCCCGCAGGTTGGTGTCGTAAATGGTGCGCAACCGGCGCATAGACCCCAGCTGAACGCCGTCTTCGGTTTTTCCCCACCAGCCTTTGCGCTGCAAAACCGGCTTGAGGTTTTTCTGAAAATCGCGCAGGGTTTCGCCGCTTTCTATGGCTTTGTCAATCTCGTTGTAAATGTCGGTTAAAATGTCGGCATAAACGGAACGGGCAACGGTAAAGAAGCGGGCGTGCTCGCCGTGCCACAAATCCGTCCAGTGGTCGGTTGCCTTCAGCGATTTGCGGCGAAAGAACTCGACCGCTTCCCGGGGTAAAATCTTATCCGTCATCTTTTTCTCCCGCCGCCCGGGCATAGACCGCGTTGTTTGCCAGAGAAACCGCCAGCCGGTTTGGATCGGCGCTCACTTCCGGCAGCTGTTTTTTCAATTCCTCAAGGCCTTTGCCTTCGGCAATCAGTTTTTCAATCAGGCCGTCAACCTTGTTTAACAGGGGCGCTTCCAGCATTTCCCAGTCTTGCAGCGCCTCATCGGCAACCTCATCGACAAAATCGGCAGCCGCCGGGGAAGACTGTTTATTAAACGCGGCGGCCGGCGGACGCTCAAAAGAAGCGGGCGTCATGATCTGGCCGAAAACATCGTCGGCATCTTCCGGCGCGTCCAGGCCGAGCTTGGAACGAAGCTGTTTTTTTGACAACGTCAAACCATAAGGCGCCAGAACGCCTATATTTTGAACCAGTGCCGAGATGTCCTCTTTTTCCGGCGTGCCGATAATCAGCTGCGGATAACGGCGCTGGCGTCCAAAGTTCAGGTCGATTATCGGGCGGACAAGGTCGCGGTTTAAGACGGCGGCCAGCTGGCGGGCGTCGGAATTGGCAATATCCATCCGCACTTCGTTATGTTCCTTGCTGACCGCATGACCGCCGGAGATGGCGTCGGTTGTCGTGGTCTGGCCTAAAACCAGTTTTGAAATGGCCTGGTCATAATATTCAATATGCCGCTGAAACGCGTCGCTGCCGGCGGAAGTTTCCGTCTTCAGAAACTCGATGACCATGTCCTGGGGAATAATTGCGGCTGCATCCGCGCCTATCGTATAGACGGCCTGAAGCAGATTTCTCTTGTCCTTGTCCGTCGCTCCCTTGCCGTATTTTCCCACTCTGAACGGATGACCGTAAACCTCAAGAAAAGAAACCCAGTCCTTGGCCGAATAGTTCTTGAACAAATACGGCCAAACGGCCGCCCGCGCCAGACCGCCGCGAATGTCAAGCCCGGATTTTGCTTTAATCGTAGTGTAGATATATTTAAAAGGCGTCAGTTCTTTTAAGCCTTCCGGCGTTCGCAGGCAGGGCGTTGCCAAATCATTGGCAACAAAGCCGAACCAGCGCGGATCTATCCAGTTTAATTTTTTCGGCAGCCATTGGTTTTCCGAAGTTTCCCAGACAATCTCGGTAACAGAAAAACCTTTGCCGATGGCGTCAAGCATGTCAAAAAGTTCCGTTTCCAGCGTGTCCCGCTTAAGAAAATCACGGATGAAATCGCTCTGGCGCTGCTCTTCCGAGCCGTCGCCGGACGGAACGACGGTTATGTCCAGCTGCGCAACGGTTCGCTTGCGCGTACTCAAAACGGTGCTGTACTGCGTGTCTTTTTCTTCCATCTCTTCCGCCAGCTCCAAATAGGCCAAAACGTCACCTTCGGCGGCATCTCTCAAAATCCGGGCCAGCTTTACCGGCGTCAGACCGTTGCTCGGAAACGAACTGTAATAATCCCGTACGCCGGCAATAACCGGCGAGGCCTCCTCCTGTGTCAACAAACTGCGGTTAAAATAGCTTTTAATCTTATCAAACATTATAAACATCCCTTCCAACTGCGAAAATCTTCCCGGCTTTCGTCAAGCTCTAAATCCCCGGTTCCCATGCAGCCTTCATAAACCGGAACGCCTTCCTTACTCATAGCGTAAATTCCTAAGACAAAAGCGATACAGCTGTCGCCGTGCCGTTTGTTGCCGTGTTCGTCTTTTGTCCGGATCTCGGCCACTGTCGGCACGCCTTTTGTCAGTTTGACCACCTTAAAATCGTTCAGAATGTTGGCGTTTCGCGGCAGGCTGACCCGTTTTTCTTCAAAATAGGCCTTGGCGCGCGGCATGTTCTGACTATACCATTGTGTGGACAGCATCACTTCTTCAACCGCGGCGGCGCCGTATTTCTGACAGGCGACTTCCGCCAGATATGAACCGTTGCCGCGGGCGTCATAGGCGGAAAACCGGAAAAGCGGCAGATGTGACGTGATATAATCGGCAATTTGCCATTGCTGCTCGTGGGGCATATTGCGAATTTCTAAGACAAACGCCGTTTTAAGATTAAGCCCCGCGTCTTCCTGCAAAACCGCGCAAACCGACAGGTCGCCGGAACGTCCGAAGTCGTAACCGAAGCCTGAAGCCAGATTCGGGTTCATTTTTTCAATAACCGGCTGAAGATTGTCTTTTATCCAATCGTTAACAAAATCAACCCTTTCAGCCGACGGGGCGGCGGTAAATTCAGGCTTGACCGCCAGTTCCAGAACCGGAATGTCCGGCTGCATACACTGTTCTACAATCAAACGGCTGAAATAATTTCCCGAGCCGTTGGCCGGAATGCAGTCCAGCTCTTCCGCCGCGCTGTCGCCGTAAAATTTGTAAATGTCGGCTTTCCATTGGTCTTCGGCTGCCTGGCTCCACTTTTTCCCCTGTTTTTGGCAAATCCGCTTATAAAGTCCCTGGCGCAGCGCGTCGTCAAAGGTGCAGCGCAGCAGCTTGTAGGGGCTTTTGCCGGCCCGGATGTCTTTTATCAGGTCGTTGAAAGGGTTGTCTTCGCCGTTGTGCGTGGAGATAATTAAGACCTGTCCGCCCCAGATAAGCAGCGCGAAAGCCGCTTTTAAGACTTCTTTTAAATCGTCATGGAAAGCGGCCTCGTCAATAATAACAAAACCCTGTTTACCGCGCAGCGCCCGGGCAACTGACGGCAAAGCGACAACTTCTTTGCCGTTGGCAAAGGTAACCCTGAAAGCCTTGATGTCTTTGTCCGGGTTGTCTGGATCCTTAAAGACATACTCTTCAACTTCCGAACAAACTTCGCCGATTTTCTTGGCCCATTCGCCGACATACTGGATAAATTCGCGGGCCATTTCGTAATCGTAGCCCATATAATAAGTCGTCTGCGCATTCTCGGCCGGCGAAGTGACAAAGACGGCGACCGCGGCCGCCGCCCAGGAATAACCGGTTCGGCGGGACTTTTCGACCACCGTCACCGGCGAGCTTATGGCGGTTTTGCTTAACAGCTGCTGATAATGTAAAAAAACTTTGTCCCGCTGAAACTCTTCCATATTAAACAATCCCGAAAATTTCGCGTTTAATAAAATCAAGGTTTTCTGCCGAAATGCCTTTTTTCTTACCGGCCTTTTCAACGGCTTGTGCTGCTTTCTCGGCAAATTCTTTGCGCAGCTGGATGACGTTTTCAACGTTTTGTTTAGAAGCCTGCACCAGTTTTTGCAGGGAAGAAGCCATAAAAAAGGCGTCTTTGCTGTCCATGGTAATGGATTCGCCGTCATTATTGACCATCATTTTTAAAATGAGCGAGTGCATCAGCTCAATATTGACCTGACTGACTTTGTTTTCGCCTTCATCGCCGAAGTTCTTAGCCAAGGCCTCGGCCACAATTCGCGACTGGCGGATTGATTTTGAAACTTCCTCCAGTTGCTTGCAATGCCTCCCCAGCGCCGAACGCGACACGTCAACGTCCAGTTCTTTAAGCTTTTCTAAAATCTCATCAATGGTTTTGCCGGCTTGGCGCAGCTGGCCGATTTTTTCGCGAATGGCGGCGGGGAGGCGGTCGATGCTTGAGTTTCTGGCCATGTCTTTTACTCCGGCCGCGGTTTTTTAACGCCCGGCACGGTTGCCCGGCCGCGGGCAACGTCCTCGCCGCGGGCAGTCAGACGCGCGACGGTAACCCGGCCGTCAAGCGGTTTCTCGACCGTAATCAGCCCCAGTTCCGCCAAGAAGGCAAAATCTGCCCAGATAACCTCGCGGCTGACACCGTGGCCGATTTCTCCCAAAGCTGTCTGCATAACGCTGTCGTTCAGGCTGTAGTCGTTGTCTTCTGCCAAAAAACGAAGCTCTGCAAGGCGGCGGTCTTCTGCTATGAAATCACGATAAGCCATTGTTATTTATCCTTACTCATTAAATAGTCCTGCTGGCGATCAAGAATTTTTTCAACACGCTGCAAAATTGCCTTTTGCTCATTTTGAACGCCTGCCATGTGTTCTATTGTCATCTGCATTTTATGGAAGTCTTTAAGCCCGGGCATATCGGCAACTTTCTGTTCGATTCTGTCGACACGGACAGAAACAGCTTTGACATCTTCTTTGGTTGCAAAACGTTTTTTTAGGCTCCACCATATCCACCCGCAAAAACCGCTTAAAATCCAAATCAGAAAATTTGAGTTGCTTTGTACAAAATCAACGATTGCCATGCTCTGCCTCCTCCTGACAATCAACACACAATTTCACGCCCGGCACGGCTTTGCGGCGTTCCTGCGGAATGACCGCGCCGCAGATTGCGCATTTATGCCGGCTTCTCAAGGCGCGATGCCGCTGTTTGCGGCATTCGTCCAGAGCAGCGCTGTTAAATGCGGCTATTTCAGCAGTTGCCAAATCCACAACATCAACCACGTTATTTTCCTTTAAGCGCGACAAACAAACCGTATAAGCTGGCAATGCCGGCGATAACGCTCATTAAATTGTCGGTAATCGTTGCCTGCGTGTCGGCCGAAATGTCAATGCCGCACAAACTCAAAATGCCGCAGATAACGGCAACCACGGAACCGATGACCGTCTTTGACTTCCAAAACGGCGTTTTTTCTTCCGAACTTTCTGTTGACATGGTAACTCCTTATATTAATAAGTGAACAAAGCCGGACGCAGACCGGTGTAGTCCGCCCGGCGGTCTAAATGGATAAAGCTTTTTGCAATTCCGACACTCCAGCCGAGGGCAATTGCAGCCGCCACCAGCTGCCTGTCGTAGTCGGCGCCGCGGCGCTTGACGTCAACCGCGCAAGTGCCGCCGGTCGGATAGGCGGCGTTTTCGGTTAAATGAAAAGAGCGCGGGCTGCCTTTGACGCTCTTATTATGGCCCGGACAGCGGCAGCAAGACGTAATCGTCATCGGCAGCCCCAGCTCAAGGCGCAATTCTTTTAATTTATCCGCAAAACCTGGAGCAAGTTTCAAAACGCCGCAATGGCGGCAGGCCAGTTCGTTGTCGGTAAAAAGAATTTTGCCCTTGTCCGTAATCATAAAAACCTCATTAATTAACGTTACAGGGCGATTATACGCCCGGACGGCGGCAAGGGTTAGGCTGACTGGCGTCAGGGAAAGACTATGTATTTAATGAAATTAAATACATACACTTGCGAAAATTTTTTAATTTGATATAAAGGTATAACCTATTGTTGGAAGGGGAAAATCAATGTTCAAAGCTGTTTTGTTGATATTGGCCGGTTTGCTGCTGTTCATCATGGCCGATTTTGGCGGCGAGCCGCGGCAGTTTCCTATTGTTTACGACATGCCGCCGGCAGAAAACGCTAATCCGGTTTTTAGTGATGAAGCCATCAGGAAGTCGGCGCGGGCTTTAAGAAACAACTGCAAATTTCTGTTTTTTGCTGCCGTTGACGACGTTGTCAGGGCCAGCTCCTTTCACTCCGAAGCATATCCGTACATGACGGAAAAATACGGCTGGACGGATATGATTGTCGTTAACGTCCAGTTAAAAGACCATTTAAAATCCATTTCTCCGCAATACCACGCCGGCGGCCACTTGCTGACCTTTTATCTCGGCAGCGGCACAAAAAGCGGTGTAATCACCGACAAACGCCAGGCGCAGCAGATTTGCGGCTGGGAAGAAAGCCGCGACGGCAGTTCGATGTTTCATGAAATCCCCGAATTAAACGTATTAAAAAAGGCCGGTTAAACGGCCTTTTTTTTGAAAAACTCCTGAATTGTCAGGCGCGGGATGTCAGGAAAAGCATTAACCGGTTCATAAGACAGAACCTCAACGTGCTTCAATACCGGATTGACCAAAATGAAAACGGTTGAGGCTTCCACGCCGTGATGAAAATAAATTTGATAGTTTTTGCTTTTGGCATAATTAAAAAAAGCGTCTATGTCACGGCGGTTCGTTTTTCCTTCCTCAAGCTTCAGAAGACAAGCCTGTTTTTTTATTTCCGTCAACAGCTTTCCGCTCATCAAAATACCTTCGCTCAAAAAATTCAGCTTTTTTTCCCTGATTAAACTCTGACAATGGCCGAAAATATCCCATAACCCGCGTCCATACCTCACAGGGCTGGCGTTCGGCGTCTGTCAATTTTACATCTGACATTGACATTAAATTCCTCCTAACCGCTAAAAAACCATCCCAGAATAAAACCCGCCATAAAATAACAGACAACAACCGGTTCCATTTAATCTCTCCCGTCGTTGTTAATGCTGCGGATAAATGCCTCTTTCGTCATTTCCTCCCTTTGGCTTTTGGTAAAAAAAGCCAAAAGCCACAACGAAAGCAAAATGACAGCGACCAGGCTGTTGCCGAGATAATTATAATTGATATACATAATCGCCAGCAGGCAGGCAAATGTTACCAAGTCTTCAACGACAGATTCCGCCAAAGTCCGGCTGCTGCACCAAAAGGTATATTTTCCCACCCTGTAATATTTTAATTTCTTCATCTCACACCTCAAAATTTTTAACGATAAAATGCTGCATCTGGTCGGGAGTCTGCCCGGTCAGAATAGTTCTGCCTTTGCGGGTAATGTCGCCGCCGGCACGGAAAAAACAATAATCGCCCAAAGCGATAAAATCAGGATAAGAATATACATAGGCCGGATATTGATAGTTGCCTTTGCAAAAATCCCGCGTTTTTATCCATTCAACAAACTGCTCCCAGCTCATTATTGAACAACCTTTACCAAAACGGTTTGATAAAGAACCGTGTCGCCGGCTTGCAGAACACCGGCTTCGCTTTCGTCTTCGCGCCAGCCTTCAAGGGCTTTCTTGACAATCTCAATCGTTTTCAGATCCGTGGCCGTTATCATCAACAGCCCGTTACACTGTTTTATTTTCAGCTTGTTCATTTTCTTTCCTTTCTTGTTGGTCGATATAATCTATTAAAGGCAGAGCCAAATAGTTTTTTTCCTTAACCCGATAGACCGTCCGTTCATGAACGACCATCTTCTTGACAATCTCGGAAACGCTGACGCCCTTTTCCAGCATTTGCGCAATCTGAACTTTCTTCTTGCCCATCCCCCGGAAATAACTCATCGGAATAAGCAGTTCCCCGGAACCCAGAGCAAGACTTAACTTTTTGACGTTTTCAACGCCCAAAAGCCGGCAAAGCGGCATTTTTTCAGTCGGTTTCTTCGGAATATAAATCGTCGAACCGCCGCATTCGCTGACAAGCTTTAACGTCAGCGCCGGCCCGATAACATTGTCTATCTCGGCTAAAATTCCGCTAAACTCACTCACGGCATCCCCCTTTGCATTCCTCGCGCTCAATCCATTTTTTCAGGCACTCAATAATTCGCTGCGCCCAGCTTTCTTCCAAAAATTGGGCAGAACTGCGTTTGCCTTTCGTCATCCGGAAAACCCATTTATCCAGGTCAACCAGATTCGTCGACCGGACTGCGCCCAAATCCTGAAGATACCCCCATAAGGCATAGATTTTTTCCAAATCGGCTCGTCCGGTCGGAACTTTGCGATATTGGTTCGGATTCTTCCGATGTTTCCAGCCTTTTTCCTCAAAAGCTTTAACGACTTTAAGCAACTGGCGGTCAGTGCAGGCTTTGCCGCTGGTTTTACCGACGGCGGCAAAGATAACCGACCGATAAGTTTCCTCATCAAGGCCGAGCGCTTTCTTGGCAATATGGATTTTGCTCAAAAGTATTTTGCGTTCCTGTGTAATTTCCGTTTTTTTCATTAGCTTTAACCTGGCTCATCAGTACAGGGGGGTTAATCTCCTGTATACGGCGGATAAAGACACCGCCGTTTCGCTTGCGCGCGCTTAAGTTCTTTTTACATGTCAGCCTCCCGGATTATGTTGCACAATGGTTTATTTTTCGTCTTGTTTATTTGGAGTTAGATGGCGAAAGGTTACAAATCGGCGGCAATGTCCAACGGAATGGCTTTATACATCTCAGTGTCGCCGATGCGTTCATAGACCCGAATATAGCCCTTGGAATACGCAACATTCATACTATCCATAATGGCCTGTTTGGCTCTTTGCCATTTTTCGTCTTGAATATTCAAACGCAAAAGGCCGTAGATTTTAGAAGCCGACAAATTGCCCTGCTTATCAGTTTCAAAGGCGTAATTTACCAATGTAACAAGCTTCGGATCAGCGCCGTTTCCCCATTCCAAAACACATTCTTTGAACAAGGCTTCGGCAGATTTAGCAGCTTCGTTAAATACTATTCGGTCGGCAAAAGAACGAACAACCTTGTATTGGCCGTCAAAACTATAGAGCGTTAGATTACCTTTTTTGCCGCCCAATTTAGCCTGATATTTTTCGGCAACGATTTCCTCCAGCTCGGAAATGTCCTGCATGGATTTGACTTTGCAGTTTTTCAGAACATCCTGACTTTTTTTGAAGCGATCGACAATGATTTTGACCGTCTGGTCGCGCAGCTGGTCTTGCGGCTTGACCATAGCCTTGGGAATTAACCGGCCTTTAGCATCTTGCATATAGTCATTTTCTTTAATATCATTCATCTTTGGAACCTTCCTTAATGTTCAAGTTTTTAATGGTTTCAATGCCCTTGGTAACCATTTCAATGTTGCGCTGAAATCCCTTTTTCGCTTGTTCTAAGAGCTGAATTTCCTTTTCTTTGGTGGATTTACCAGCAACTATAGAGGCTATAGACGAGCCTAAAAGTGAACTGAATAATTCATTTTCGAGTTTTTTCAGTTGTTCTTCTATTTGCTTTTCCATGACGTTTCCTTTTCTTTAAGAGTTAAAAGCTTGTTCTTCAGCCTGCGCCTTCCTTTCCAGACGCGCCAGGTTCACGCTGATACAGTCAAGCACCTTGCGGTTGCGTTCGATTTTGCTGTAGCAGGCTTCGTTATCCTCTCGGATTGCGGAAGCGCGGTCGCGCAGATACGCGATTTTTTCGGCTAAATTACCGTTTAAACGATAGTTAAACATCGGCATTCTCCTTTGTTCGGTTAAACTTACATTGCCGGCAGGCCCGGAATAACCGGATCCGGTTCGGGTTGCCAGAATTGGAAAAAGGCTGCGCCTGGTTGAAAAGGCAGTCACGAGTCAAAATCTCTCCGAAAACCGGGCATTCGTGCGTGCTGTTCATCAAAACTGCTCGAATACGTTCTTCAACGGCGGCAATTGTCCCTTTATAATCATTCTTCAAAACAAGGCTGATTGTGGCCTTTGAGTATTTTATCCGGGCGGCAACCTTACCTTGGGACGTTCTGTCGCATTCTTCGGCCAAAATTCTTATCCAGTCGGGTAAATTATCGCCCCAGTAGAGGCGGGCTTTTTCAGTTGAGTTCATCTTCCACCTCTCTCTTATTGCTCCAGATAACTTTCTGCAAATTAGGGTCATATATTTGTTTCGTTTTTTGAATTTGCGGCGCCAGCGGCCCCGTGTTCATGCCGAGAACCAGCGTGTAGTTCTTGTCTCCCTTTTTCTTTCGCAGATAACCGGCCGTCCGCAGCATTTTCAAATAACTGTCAATGGCAACCAGCGAAAAGGTGACGCCCAGGCCGGAAAGCATGGCTTCAAGGTCAAGCAACGACAAAGATTTGTGTATTCGGATGCACTTCCAGATTTTATTCTGAACGCTTTCGGAAACGTCCTGGCCCTGCCGGTTAACCCGCGGATGACAAAAGCCCGTGTCTTTGATAAGCTCATATTGAGAGTGCTTGATGCGCCTGCTTCCCTCAAAATAAATAAACTTCTTGCTCAGGTAACCGCCTTTTGCCAACGACAAGACATAAGTTGAAATCGTGGCGTGGTTCAGCTTTGTTTCCTTTTCCAGGTCAACAATCGTGAAAACCCGGAGTTTCCGAATGGCGGCCCAAATAATCTTCCGGTTATTTTTGGCCTTGTCTACCGGTAACTGTCCCAACATCTTAAATACTCCGAATCAGAGGGGCGTTTCCGGTAATAAGTTCACGCTTTCCCCAACCGGCCAAGTCAACCCTGCTTTTACCTTCCGCCAGCATGTCGTCTTCAATTTTGGCCAAATTGACAACAATGCGACGCACGCGTCCTTCCGACTTTTCCCAAACCTTTTTCAGCAGGTCGTCGGCAATCTCAACTTTCTTGCAATACATGGCCCGCAGCTTGACGGCATCGTCAAAATTAGCCGGCACGGCATTAATCCAGTCTAAAATTCTGTTGTGGAAACGTTCGATTTTCTCAAGTTTATTCGGCAGTCGTTCTTCCCCGATAAGGATGATTGCTGCTTGCGAACCGTCGTAAATGTCACGGGTCATATCCGTCAGGGCTTTACTCTCGACACAATAATCAAATTCGTCGATGATTAGCGGCCGGTTGGAAATCGAAAGCTGCGAACAGACCTGATCCATCATTGCGCCGACGGTCTTTTCCGCCGGAACACTCATCTCGTTCAATATTGCCTGAAGAAACGTCTTCTTTGTCCAAGTCGATTTTGCCGATACATAATAGGCGCCGTATTCAATCGCAGCATAACTCGCGGCGAAAGTCTTTCCATAACCGGACGGGCCGCGAACCACTATTAAACCCGGAAGATAATCCGGCCGGTTCATAACCTTTTCGATGGCGTAAGTAATAACGCCGATATTTTGCAAACTAGCATAATTATTGACTTTTAGAGCATTACTCTGCATATTATTATCCTCTATAATGGATGTTATAGAAAGGGAGTTGTCTATTGGCGTAGGAACTCCCGCCCTAGTGGTTGCCTGAAAGATTGCAGTCTTTCAGGCAATCCTTACATAACTTCGGCTTTTGAGGCCTCCAGCCTTCTCATCGCCGAAAATTCCGATGAAAACTGATAATTTCGATAAAAATCCATTTCCTCGCTGTTTAACCTTGCTCCTTTTGCTAACTGATTGTCTAAATCCTGCCAGTGAACAAAGCGCTGCCGTGCCATGATTTCACGCGGCATTTCGACAACATTGTTGTTCCTGGCCGTTTCCATTTTATCAATGATTCGTTTTTCCTGGCTGGAAAGCTGACGGCTGACCGGCATTTTTTTATTTTCCAGAACCTTTTCAGCTTCGGCCAAAAACTGCGAATTATAGGAAATTTCCGGTTTGGGAAACAAAACAACATTCGGCTGCTCTTTTGCCTTTTGCTGCATAATTTCGCCGGCAATATCCTTTGTTTTATAAATCTTGCTAAGCTTTTTAAGAACCTGCTTGGATTCGTTAATAAGCCGTTTCTGCTGCGCTTTGCGCGCCGTAGCCACCTCTGCGCGGCTGATTCCTTTTCTTTCGGGACAAATCGCTTTGCAAATAAAATGCCCCTCAAGAGTAAAGACATAAACTTCGCCCCAGTTGGCCTCGTCATACAAAACCTTAACCTGCTGATTCTCATAACCGCCCAAAAACTGGCTGTCATAAAATGCGTTGTCAATCGCAATGCCTTTCTTCGGCTGAACGGTTCGCAGACCGTCGCCGCTGGTCGGTGACAACAAGATGTCAAGCGCGCGTTCGTTTTGGATTTTTTGAATTGTGCCTTTATAATCGGCTATCATTTGTAACGGGGTTTTCCCGTTCAATCCGCCGTGCGGCTTAACCATATAGCAGTTATTTATCCAGTCATCGCAAAACTTTTGAAGTTCTTCGACGGACAAATAGTCTTTAGGATTTCGCTTTGCCTTTCCCATTATATGGTCGGCAAACGACTTGCGCGCCTCAATGTTTTTACGCTCGGAAACGTTATGCCCGATATATCCGGGAAGAACTTCAAGAACGTCATGCGAAAAGGTACGAAAAACCCTTTCGATATGCGGCTTTTGTTCCGGTGTAAACGGTTTACAAAAATGGCGTTCGATTTCCAAACTGTCAAAAACCCGACACATGTATTTGCTTGCATAGTCTGCGCCGTTATCCGTTTTAATGCTTTCCGGAACGCCCCATTCCAACAGGCAAGCCCTTGTAATCGCGCTTACAGCAGTTGAATTTGACGTTTTGGACACCAAAAACTTAACCCGGCGGGAATAGACATCAATCACACCGACGATATTATGACGTTCGCCGTCATTCAGAATTATGTCCGTAGGCGTTGAGTCAAACTCCCAGAGCTGGTTCAACCTGACAATGTTTTCAGAGAAAGAACCGGAAGCCGCCATAAACTTGTTTTTCCATTCATCAGGATTCTTTATTGCTGTAAAGGTGGACGCGTTGTCTTTTTTCCACCGTTTAACCCATGTTTGAACGGTGCGGTACGACGGCAAATCCTCTTCACGGAACTTGCTGCGCAACCCGGACATTATCTTGCCTGAATCAATATGCGGATACTCGTAAATTAACCCTAAAATGCAACCTTTCAGTTCTTGATTCCTGTCAATTTTAGTGTCGCCTTTGCGATTCCCGTAACTGTCGACCAAACCGGACAGACCTTCCTTTTTATAAGAGCTTTCCCAGCTGAAAAGCGTCTTCGGACTGATTCCGCTTATAATTGCCCGGATTGTCTGGTTATCTGCAAAAATCTGACGTTCATTATACTTCTTGCAAAATTCCTCCCGGGCCTTTGATACGGGCAAACCTTCAGCGTCTAAATACTTGTTAAACTCTTTTATAATCGTTTCCCGGATTTCCGCTTTTTGCAGCTGCGTGCTGTTTACGCGTATCAGTTTAGCCAAAGATTCTTCCGCCTCTTCCGTAAACTTACGTTTTAAGATGGCGTCGCTCATTCTTAAAACCTGGATAACTTCCGATTTTATAATTGTCGGCAAATCATCAAGGTGAAACTCTCTGCCGCCTCCCTGTCCTTCGCGCGGCCGACTGGGCCAATTCTCGGCCTTTGCCCGGTAACTCACGGCTCTTTTAGTCTTCCCAAGAGAGGGGAGTCCTAAATCGGCAAGCTCTTTTGCAGAAAACCACTCTTTCATTATTCCGCCTCTTTCTGAATATAACGTTCGGGAAAAATTTCTCTAACATCAACGCCTAATTCTTCGGCAATTGCCCGCTCGCCGGAAGGCAGCGGTCTGTTAAGAGCAACCCGACAAGCTGATTCGCTCAAGCCCCTGACAAGGGCAGCCCGAGAAAGCGACGAGCCTCTTTTTATCAATTCTGCTTTTATGACTTTCGGATCCCACATTAAAAAATTTCCTTTATTTTTTATAAGTTTCTGCTATCATTCACGAAACGTTAATTGCAATATAGTGAAACTTTACGCATAAATCAAGCACAATCTTTCACCTATTTTGCAATAAAAGTGAAAGTTTGCGCAATTACAGAGGCTTAACATCCGCTTTTAATTGTGAATAATGTTTATCGATGAGGTTTTTTATGGATATAGGCCAACGATTTAAGAAAATACGGGAAGACTTGGGTTTTACTCAAGACGCAATGGCAAAATTTCTCGACTGTACTTCCCGGTCTGTGAAAAGCTACGAAAGCGGCACCTTACCAAGTAATGAAATTCTGTGCAAACTTGCAAAAGCCGGCATAGACACAACGTGGCTTCTTGCAGGCCATGTCAAACGACCAAACGTTATTAATATTTATAATGTTGAGTTTTCCGCAGGCTGCGGAAGTTTTATCCGGGACGAAAATATAGATACCCAGATTTGTGTTCCTGAAGAATTTTTCAAACAATACAATTTACCTCCGCAATACACCGCCGGCGTCTACGTCCGAGGCGATTCTATGGAAAAAATGTTTTCCGATCACGATATAGCCTTTTTAGACATGTCAATTCAGCGTTTCATCCATGACGGAATTTATGCTTTCGTTTATGACGACAGTTGTTTTATTAAACTTCTCCAACTGGAAGGCAAGGCTTTAAAAGCCGTTTCCCTCAATGACCATTATTCGCCTTGGTTAATCGAAGACGAAAATTTGTTTAAAATTGTCGGCATGGTAAAGGCTGGCATTTGCGGCACAAATTAACTTTATTTTGTCCAATTCATTTCCCACTTATTTAAAAACTGGGAAATAATAACGGCTTAATTTTTCCCAGTTTCTAAAAGTAAAGTGAGAAAAACAAAGACTTAACTATATGTTTTTAATCACTTTTTTAACTTTTCAAAATGTAAAAGCAAATTGCAAAATGCAAAACCATTTTGCGCCCACAAAAAAACGGTCTTCACAAAACAAAAGCCCGTATAAATCGTTTTACATAAGTGTTTAATAGAGCTTAAAACGGCGGTTAAACAGGGCGTTCAATGGTCAGGTCATCCCGATATATCCCGTTAAATCTCACAAAATCCCAGTTTCTCAGTTATGTAAAACCAAGTTTTCTCTTACAGCAGGAACAGTTGTCATCGGTATTGCCGGGTTGATGATTGATACCCTGCTGGATAAAGAAGAAGGCGTCGGGTATGACCATCATGGCAACAAGATTGCGCACAATTGGACCGGTGGATTGATTTTGCTGTGGTGGACGCTTTGCGGTATCTGGTCTCTTTTTCTGCTCGCGCTTTCCCGTTGATTTCGGCAACGACAGTAATCACCGGCAAAAAAGAGGCTTTGTCACAGCCTCTTTTTTTTAAGCCCTGAAGCGGATTTAAAATTTTTGATTCATCAGTCCCGTAATTCCAAGCTGATCACGCCAAAACCAGGCGACCGCCAACACCATCGCCAACAACAAAAAGGCTATCAGGGCACTAATACCGCGGGAAGAACTTTCCGGCAGCTTGATCTCCACCCCTTTTTCCCGGGCATAAAAAGCGTAGATGCGACAAGCCGAAATAATATAAATAGGGCGAAAAACCAACATAATAAAGACCAAAACCATCATCAGGGGGCCGCCTATCAGCAGATAAATCTTATAGACTGCATTATCGTCAAAAATACCTCTGTTATGTTCCATCAGCTCCCGCATCAGTAAAAACACACCTAAATAGCCAATGATGCCAAATACCCAGCAAACCAGAGAATAACCGACCCGCAGCTTAATCAGCATACTAAACCGCTCTTTGAGCAAATTCAGCGAATCGCCGCAAGCCTCTCCGACGCTTCGACCGCTGAGCAATGCCGGCAGAAAGCCAAGCGAAGACAATTTCCACCCCTGATAGATTGCCTCATTTAACATTTTGACAGCTAACGGCGTGCGATCGTTTTTCTTTGGCAAACGTTCCAAAATGCGCATAACCGTCCACCAGCCGTCAAACCAGCTGAATACCCACAGGCTCCATGATTTTGGCAACACTATTTTCAGACATTCCGCCACTGTTGACTCCCTGCCCGTAAAACGAAGGATATACGATGCGTTCATACAAGCAGTCAACAAACCGAGCGGATAGGCGACCAAACCGACGCAGACAACCGACCATATCAGCAGGATAATACCAACAGCGCAATTGCCATTACCATTGTCGCTATTCCAGACTTCTTCCGGCACCAAAGACAACACCTGCACCCAAAGGTAATAAGCAATGCCAATCACTACCCATTGCAAAAAAGCAAAAGCGATATTTTCTTTTTCACCGAAAATAAAACGAAGAGAAACGGCACCGCTGTTAAGATAGCCGGCAACGGCTGCTCCACGTTTTGGTTTTTCATTATTTTCTACAATATTTCCTGCATCTGCCTTTAAACATTGCAGACTTTTTCCAATCTCTCCGTAACCTTGCATCTTTCATTTTCCATGTTTTTGCATACATCGACCCAAATGCCGCCGGAATATCGTTCCAGTTCTGCAATCGACAGACCGATTGCGCTGTTAGCGCTGCCACAGGCGGGAAAAACCCTTTCATATCTTTTCAGAGAAACGTCCAGACAGACCTCCACGCCCGAATTAACAGCAAACGGACAAACCCCGCCGGCAGAATACCCGACCAGCGCCTCCGTTTTCTCCCGAGGCAGCATTTTTGCTTTAATCCCGAAACAGGTTTTGTATTTTGCATTATCAATTCTCGCGTCACCGGCGACAACAACCAAAAGTACTTTTCCTTTCAGCGCAAAAGAGAGCGTTTTGGCAATTCGTCCCGGTTCGCACCCCAACGTCGCGGCCGCCAGTTCGACGGTCGCGCTCGAACGGTCAAATTCCATAATTCTGTCCGCCAGACCATACCGACGAAAATATTCGCGGACTCTTTCCACCGACATTTTTTCTCCCTTTCCCCCTGTGCCTCCATAGCCGACAGACACTTAATTTCGTACATTAAACGACAATTCTCTGATGTCAATAATTAACTTCACCGTTGTCTTTAAATGCAATTTATTCTAATGTAGGGAAAACTGACTATTGACGGGGAAAACGATGGAATTTTGGTTCTGGTTTATCATTTTCGTTTTGTTCATTATGCTGATGAACGCAAAATCCGACATCAACCGGCTGGAACGGCAGCTGAACGAACTGGCCAAGCGCCTAAAAACGATTATGCCGCCGGCCGAAACCGAAGCGGAAAAACGGCCGGAAGAAAAAGACGACGCGGAAAAACAAACCGCCATTCAGCTTCCGCCGCTTCCGCAGCCGGCGGCCGGAACTTCCGCTCCCTTGCCGCAAGAACAGCCGCGCCGCCCTCAAACTTCCGACCACGGCGACGGCGTCAACATTACTTTTCTCGGTCAGAAGCTGATCACCTGGATTGCCGGTTTTGCCGCCGTCCTCGGCTTTTTTTATTTTATCCGCTATTCGATCGAAAACGGCCTGCTCGGTCCCGTCGCGCGGCTGACGGCCGCAACCCTCGGCGGGCTGCTCCTTACCGGCGCCGGCTGCCTGCTGCATTACAAGCAAAACGTCGCCAACCATCAAAGAATCGGAGAAGCCCTGCTCGGCGCCGGCATTGCCGCTCTCTACTTTGCCGCATATGCTCTGGCAAAAATCTATCAGCTGGCGCCGGAAAGCGTTTCTTTCGCGCTGATGTGCGGCATCACCGCCGCTTCCATCGGCCTTACCCTTACCGTCGGCGGACAGACGACGGCCGTTCTGGCATTGATCGGCGGTTTTCTGACTCCGGCGCTGACGGCCGGCGGCGGAGGAATCTCCGGTTTCTGCACTTATCTGTTTATCCTCACCGCCGCCCTGCTGTTTATGAGCCGGCGTCTCGGCACCATATTACCGGCTTTGCTTGCGCTTATCGGACTCTATTCGTGGATCGGCGTTTATCTGCTCTTCTATTTTGCCCTGAACGACTCTTTCTGGCTGTTTGCCCTGACCGTGCTTACCGCCGCGGCGACGGCCGGAATTTTCCGCAGCGGCAATAAAACCGAAAACGGCAATATGCTGACAACGCTTTCGCTTTCCTTTTGCATTGTCTTCAGTTTTCTTTATCTGCTCAAAACCGATTTCGGCTTTGCCGAATGGAGCGTGCTTGCCCTCATGCTGTGCGGCCTGACCGCACTCTGCCTGTTCCGGCGCCAAACCTATTTCAGACTGCTGATTGCCGCGGATCTGACAACTTTTATTCTGCTGGCCTTATGGGATGCCGATGCCGCATTTGAAAAACAAATATTTTTCTCCCTCCTTGCCGCCGTTGCGCTGCTGCCGTTTTACATTGCCGCATGGGTTCGCCCGCACAAAGAGTTTTTGCTTTTCCCCGCCGCGGCCGCCCCGCTTGTTTATGCGCTGGCATACTTTCTGTTTTCCGCTCAGGAAATGCTGCCCTATGTCGGACTGGCAGCAGCCGTCGCCTTCGCCGCGCAGGTCTGCCGCCTGAACCTGAAAGAAGCGGCCGCAGCCCGGGCAGCCGGTTTTCTGCTGCTGTCTTCCGCCGCGCTGACGACGATGGCGCTGGCTTCGCTGGCGGACGCCCGCTTCTGGCCGGTTGTCCTTTCCGTTGAAATTCCGGTTTTGGCCTTCCTGCGCAACCGGCTGAACGTCACGACCCTGACGCCGGGCATCAGGATCGGCGCCCTGCTGTTTGCCGCCGTTGAATTCAAAAATATCATCAATATTTTCAAACTGCTGTTTCTGGCGCCGCTCGTTCCGGTTGAATTTTACGCCTCAGAGCTGACGACGATATTCTACGTTTCGGACATCATCGTCCCGTCGGCAGCTTTTGCCGCGCTGGCTTTTGTCAGCCCCCGCGGACGCGGCCGGACGATTGCCGCGGCTGCCGCCGGGCTGCTTGCTTTCTTCGGCCTGTTTTCGTTTTATATGCTGGTTAAGATGCAGTTTGCCGGCAAAATCAGCCTGTTGCCGGATTTTGCCGATTACACCCTGATGACCAATCTGTTTTTGCTCGGTGCCCTCACCTGCGCATACGGCTCAAACCGCCTTTTGGGAAAAGTCGTTTTCGCCGTCGGCCTCTGGCGTTTGTTCGCGCTCGGGCTGTTGTGCGGTTCGCCCTTTTTCAACCGGGTTGAGGTGTTCCTGCCGGGCACTTTGTTTGCCTATGGCATGCCGATGCTGATTTTTGCCTTCTGCGCTTTTAAAACCAACGGCAACATCCGCGACAACTTCGTCCGCATGGCGGCACTCATGTCGTTCATTCTGGTTTCCGCCGTATTGACGCTTGCCTTTTACCGTCGGCTTTATTTGCCGGGAATCCGTTTTGACGACGGCAGCGTCTTCGCTTATTCCGCCGTCTGGCTGATCCTCGGCTGTTTGTGGCTGGTTGCAGCCTTCCGCTGCCGGGCACTGGTCAAACCGGCTTTCGGGCTGATCTATTTCGTGATCGCCAAAGTCTTTTTGTACGATGTTTCCTCGCTTGACGGCATCTGGCGGATTTCCGCCTTGTTCGGGCTGGCGGGGTCGCTGCTGGTCATCAGTTACGGCTACAGCCGCTGGTTCCAACCGAAAAAAGAAACGGTCTGAAAAGCAAAAAGCCCGGATTTTCCGGGCTCTTGTTTCCTTATTCCGCACGCAGCCGGCGCACTTCTTTTTCCAACTCATCCATCCGGTCGGCACAGAGCACGGGAACCAGCCGGTCAATTGCTTCTTCCGGCAGATCGTAAATTTTCAAGTTCAGCAGCCGCTCAACCACCTCGGCGGGAAAACGGAACTTGATAATTTTGGCAGGATTGCCGCCGACCACCGCATAGGGCGGCACGTCTTTAACGACAACGCTGCCGGCGGCAATGACCGACCCTTCGCCCAGACGCACGCCGGGCATAATCATTGCGCGCATACCGATCCAGACCGCATCTTCGATTACGGTGTCGCCCTTGCCCCGATAACTCTCGACAATCTTTTCCATAAACGGATAGTTGGAAAACCAATCGTTGCGGTGGGTATTGTTGCCGCCCATCAGAATGACGCTTTCCGCGCCGATGCAGACATAGTCGCCGATATAAAGCCTGTCGATCGGCCAGGCCGGCTGCCAATGCGCCAGACTGTATTCGTCCCCGTAATGATAACGGACGACGGATTCTTCAAAGCTGCCGCTCCAGGCGTCACTGTAATAGCTTTTGGTGCCTTTGACGACAATGTTCGGGTTTTTGACCGTCTGATGCAGATATTCGACTTTCGACCAGTGTTTGACCATATTTTTCTCCTTTGCGGCAAAGCATAGCAAGAATGACCGGAAATGCAAGCGGATAAAACAAAGCCGCCCGGCAGGGGGCGGCTTTTCTTTCCGCGGAGAAAAACGTTCAGGCAACGGAGCGTCCCATCTGATAAGCCTCGTCCATCGCCGGAGAAGACTTAATGTCGCCGACCTGCCAGGCGCCGGTGCCGTAAACAACGCCTTTTTCATGCGCGTCGGGCAGACAGTCCGCGGTAAATCCGCGAAAACCTTCCAGCGTCTTTTCCATGTTGGCGCGGCTGCTGTCCGCCGCCGCAACGATAAAATAAAAATCCTTGCCGCTGATTTCCTCATAGCGCGGAACCGTGCGGTCGATCAGGGTTTTCATCTGTCCGTTCATGGTATAGAAATAAACCGGGGTCGCCATTACGATGACGTCGGCCGCCACCATTTTGTTTAAAATCTCTTCCATATCGTCTTTCTGCACGCAGCGATGGGTACGGTTGCAGACCCCGCAGCCGCGGCAATAACCGATGTTGCGGTCATTGATGAAAATTTTCTCCACCTCGTTGCCTGCATCCCTTGCGCCTTCGGCGAAACGATCGCAGAGAGTGTCGGAATTTCCGCCTTTGCGGAAACTGCCGGATAAAATCAAAACTTTTTTACTCATTTTTCAGCTCCTTAATCCAATCTTTAACTTCCTCGCCGGCATTGCGGGCGTTTCTTCCCCAAAAAGCATGCCCTTTTTCGACACGGGCGGCGGGAAGCATGGTTTTAATGTCCGCTTCCGCATGCCCCAGCCCGCTGCCGCCGTGAGTCATAAAGGGAATTACCGTTTTCCCGGAGAAATCATATGCCGACAAAAAAGAAGCAACCGCCGGCGCAACGGTTCCCCACCAACAGGGGGAGCCGACAAATACCACGTCGTAAGCGGCTATCGAATCCGGTTTGTTCTTCAACTCCGGCTTATAGCCGTCGGCAATTTCCCTCTTCGCCCGTTCGGTCAATTCCTTATAGGCGGAGGGATAGGCTTCCGCCGTTTCAATTACGGCAACGTCGGCACCGGTTTCCCGTTTAATTTGTTCGGCAACCGCCTGCGTATTGCCGCTGAGGGAATAGTATGCCACCAGTATCCTGTCCCCCTCGTTGATTACCGCCGCCTCGGCCGAACCGCTTATTATCGCCCCGCCGGCAACAGCCGCAAAAAAATTCTTCCAATTCATGACAATCTCCTTTCCTGATTTACTTGTATTTTTTGTCCGTAACCGGCTCCGGCCGGATAACCTTGTTGCGCGGCATATATAACATTTTCATTTGTTTCTCCTTTCGCCGCCGATTCTGAAGATCAGCTTACATTTTAGAGTTAACTTTAAGTCAAGTGTTTTTTTGTTCCGATCCGCCGGACGCCTCTCCTTCTTCCCGCCGGCGGCAAGAAAACGCAAAAAAAACGCGCTTTGCCCGGCCGGAACGCGGACGTACACAAACTTTTAACTTATCAATGCTAGAGTGTTTTTAATTTTTGGGGAAAACAGACGATGAAAAACAAAAAAACGAACAAACCGCTCTACGCTCTTTTCTACTACGACCGGCGCAAGCTGAAACTATTGCTGGCCTTTAACCTGATCGTTCTGGCGGCGCTGGTCGTTTTCGGAAAAAACATTTTTTATCCGCAGATCCCGGCCGGACTGCTGGTTATTCTGCTGTGGTTTTTCTCTACGCTCGCTTCCGCGCACGTCTGCTTTTTTCCGCAAAAGCTGGCCATTGTTACCGACGAGGAAATCAAAATCGACGACAACGCGCCGCTCAAATGGAAAAACATTGCCGAAGCAAACGAAATTTTCGCCGGACCGGGCCGCCGGCGCCGGATTATCGCGCTTCGCCCGGTTGAAGGCTTCAAATGCCGTCTCACTTTCATGCAGCGCATATGCCGGCATTTGCAATTTACGGCTTTTTCAATTCCGCTTTACGCCATGACCGGCGAGGACGCCGAAAAAATCCGCGCGATTGTCGCGGCGCGCACGGCGTTCAACGACCTGACACGGACGGTACGAAAAGATGATTGAACCCTTTTGCCTCAAAGAAGAACTGGAAGGGAAAAACGTTCGGCTGGTAAAACGCCGGCATGAATTTGACTCCGAAATGCTGGACGTAATCAACGCCAACCGCGCTTTTTTGCGTCCGTATCTGTTTTGGGTCGACAAAACCCGCGGACGGGAAGACGTTGCCGCCGCCACCAGGCATTTTAACGAAAGCTGGGCCGCACAAACGAAGTTCGCCTATGCGCTGATCGACAAACATTCGGGCAAGCTGCTCGGCAGCATTGACGTCCATGACATCGACCTGACCAACAGAACGGCGGCAATCGGCTATTGGCTGCGCAAGGACAAAACCGGTTTCGGCTATATGAGCGACGCCGTGCAGACGCTTGTCCGGGCCGTGTTCGACAAAGGCGTCCGCCGGCTGGAAATTACCTGCGACAGTTTAAACCGCGCTTCTGCCGGCGTTGCCCTGCGCAACGGTTTTGAATATGAAGGCACTCAGCGGGAAGCTATCTACACTTACGGCGAATTTCACGACCGGGAAGTTTACGTCCGTTTCAACCGCAAATAAATCTGCCGATAACGCCGATAAAAAAATTGTATTTTCGCCAGACATGATTATTATAAAAACGCCAACCGGTTTTACAAGGAGAAGATAAATGGTCTGGGCCTCGGTTTTTATTGTGCTTTTGGTAGGCTGCGTCTTTTTTTACAACCAGCTGGCAAAACTCGACGCCCTGGCCGACGAAGCGTGGAAAGAAGCGCTGAACCGGTTTGAACGCCGCTACGGGCTGCTTGCGTCGCTTGCCGACACGGCGGCCGGCAAAACGCAGCGGACGGAAGAACTGTGCAGCCGGGCACGCCGGTGCGCGGAAATCGACACGGACATAAAACAGCGGCAAAACGCCGAAAACGAACTGGGAAACGCCGTTCGGCTCTTTTTTGCCGAAACGGAAAACGAAGAAAATGCATCGGAGGATCCGCAGTTTTTGCTGTTGAAGCAAAAATTTGCGGAAGCGGAGGAAGAGTTGCAAAACGCCCGCCGGCGTTATAATGCGGCCGTCCGCGACTACAACGTTGCACTGCATACGGTTCCCACCTGCTGGATCGCCAAAAGCATCAAAGCCGAGGAAAAAATATTTTTCAAAACCGGCGGCGGAGAAACGCCGGCTTCAAACGGCTGACCGCCTAAACAACCGCCGCACGAAAGGAGAAAGCAATGAGCCGGCTAAACAACAGACTGACCTTATGGGAACAAAACCGGCTGATTGCCCCGGAACAAAAACAGCTGATTTTGGACTTTGAAAGCCAAAACAAAACGTCGCATCTGCCGTATGCTGTTTTCATGCTCGGCGTTTTTGTCACCGAGATCTACACTCTTTCCCTACACGACGCTCTTCCGTTCTTGATTGCGGCCAACTGGGAAGAAATCGGCGGCGGCGTTAAACTGACGGCGGACTTTATTCTGCTCGCCGTTCTGGCCGGCGGCATCATGCGGGCGCAAAACCGCGGCAGCGCCTTTTGGCGGGAAACCGGCATCTTTGCCCTGTTTATGATGACGGGAGCTAGCATCGGCCTGATCGCACAGGTTTTTCAAACCAACGGAACGCTTGCAAACGGCGCCCTGACATGGGCCTTGTTCAGCGCGCCGCTGCTGGCCGTTTCCGGAAAAAAAGCGCTGCCTTTGTTTTGGGTGCCGGTATTTTTTTACGGACTTTGCTTCCGGCCGGCGTTTTGGAAATTTGCCGAAAACGTGATTTTGTTTATACACGATCACATTTCTGCCGAACCGGCGGTTGCCGGCGCCCTCTTAATCATCTTTTACGGGCTGGGCGCTTATGCCTTTTACCGGTTGAATCTGCTTTTTAAGCGAAAATATCCGGTATTTGCGGTATGCCGCGGATATTTTGAATTTTTTGCCTATTGCTCGGCCTTTTTCCTGCTTGTCGGCGACTTCTTCTTCACTTCGTCCCTGACGGTGTCGGGCATGGCGGCAGCCATCGCCGCATACGCTGCGGCGGCATGGATTTATTACCGGCACAATTCGCCGAAAATGACCAATTTCAACATTGCCATGATCGGCGTTTCGTTTTTCGTCGCCTATCTCCGCCTCTTCGGTGATTTGCTGACGACCGGCGTCGGTCTTGTCATTTCCGGCGCACTTATTATGGCGTTGGTTTTGGTCACGAAAGCAATTACGGACAAAACGGCAAATATCAGAGGAGAAAACAGATGACAAAAAAAATCAACCTGCTGCTTACGGCCGCGCCGGTTTTGTTTCTGGCTCTTCTGACCGCGGCACTTGCCGTCATGCGCGCCGGTCTGCCGGAAGTTACCGTGCGCATTGCCGGTTACGACCCGCGGGACCTGCTGTCCGGACACTACATTGCCTATACGATCGACTGGGAAAACACCGACTGCGGCCAGTTTGAAAACGGAATCTGTCCGAAAGAAGCGTTTTATGAAAGCGGAATCGACGGATTGTGGGGAAACAACCATCGTTTCTATATCCCCGAACGAAAAGCCGCGGAATTGGACCGGATTTTCCGCAACGGTGAAAACGACGACAGGGTATTTGAAGTCGTTTACGGTTTTGCTCCCGGTTTCCGTCCGCTGGCAAAAAGAATGCTGATCAACGGACAAGACTGGCGGAAAGCCGTGGACTGATACCGGACAAAGAGAATCTCCGGCGTTCCTTTGTTTTTGCGCTTTTCCTTCTTGCCTTTTGCTTCTTTCGCCGTTTTTTCAATGTTTGCAAACGTCAAAAAAACTCCCGGAAATTTCCGGGAGTTTTTTCGGACTATTGTTCGTCAATGTCGGTTCCGCCGCCGAACGGGGTAATTTGCCCGACCCCGCCGAAATATTTGCGGAAGAAGCCCTGTTCCTGTTCGGGCACGGCCGTTTCCTGTTCGCTGACCTCAATTTCCCTGCCTTTCGATTTGTCGATGTGTTTGATGTCGGCAACCTTGCCGTCCTGACCGAATTTGACCACCAGCAGCCGGCGTTCGGTTTCCTCCGGGCGCATGAACGCGATCTGTTCGATTTCCGCCGACATGTAAATCCAGGTGTCGCGGTCAAGCGAAACGACCGAAGAAGGAGAACCCAGAAGCTCGCGCACCTGTTCCCTGCCCATTCCCGGCGCCAGGCGTTCGATTTTGTCCTCGGACGGCATGTTGCCGGTATATGTGGTAAAGGTGTCCTTGGCACAGGCGGAAAGCCCGAGCAGAACCGCGCTTAAAAAAAAGATTTTGTTGGTTGACATCATCATTTATCCTTATCATTATAGGTTCCAATTTGTTAAACATATATAACACGGGGAATATATTTATGCAAAAAAAATTTTCTTATCCGCTGACCGTCGCCGACCTGCCGCAGGCGGAGCAGCATTACCGTTTGCGGGCGGAGGAAGCGGACTGCCGTTATCTGGCGGAAGTTCTGCAGCTTCCCGCCGTCAACCGGCTGGAAGCCGACCTTCGGCTGAAAAACAACCACGCGGAAGGCATGCTT